>ERZ1024479.9-NODE-9-length-45379-cov-79.077950_pt1 | contig 45379 bp, 74 predicted proteins | sample MGYA00520800_ERZ1024479 | MGnify/ENA primary metagenome ERZ1024479 (study PRJEB33242, sample SAMEA3444313) | Homo sapiens | biome: Host associated; feature: Gastrointestinal tract; material: Stool | place: Uganda | collected 2011-01-01 ... | reverse complement strand
GTAGACCTCTGCATCGCCGGAGACCCTTGCATTGCCGTAGACCCATGCATTGCCGGAGACCTCTGCATCGCCGGAGACCCTTGCATTGCCGGAGACCCATGCATTGCCGTAGACCCTTGCATTGCCGTAGACCTCTGCATTGCCGTAGACCCATGCATTGCCGGAGGACTGTTCAAGGTTTTCCTCTTTCTCAATCCACCCACCAGTTTCTCCCTCTTCTACATCTCCAAATGATATAAGCGCCTTGATACGGAAAAGCTTCTTTCCAAAGATGTTGATTTTTGACTCTGCTGTCAGTTCGAATTTTTTCATTGATTGGTTTTCCTCCTTGTATTTTCCTTGATGTAAGCATCAACTTCGCTCATTTTGCGCTCCTCTCTTGCTTTCTTTCTGGTCGGAATTATCAGTTCTTCTGGAAGCTTATCAATGCGTGTTGTCACGTCTCTGATAATATTTTTCCTTTCTTCAGACATGCGCTCACTCCTTTCTTGTGATATACTCCCTATAGATGGGAGGTGATATTGATATGAAGAAACCCAGTTTAGCGAATGGCTCCGTTGTTCCGCACAGCGTCCTTGAACAGCAAATAAAAGAAGCTAAAGAAAAAGAATTACGGAAACAGCAATGGCGGCATGATTTCCGAGTAGCTTTATTTAGTGCTGTTATTGGTGGATTTACTGGATTCCTGGCTACTGTAATCACTCAGATGTTACTTTAGCATCCACTGTGCGAGTAGGCTTCCGAGTACTCCACAGGTAGCCGAAAGCACAAAGCAAAGAATCCAAAATGCGATTCTGTTTTTCAATTTGTTTTCACCTCCAAGTTAAGAACTTTCTTTCTGTGTCTTACCAGAATCATCTGGCTTCTTCTCAGAAAAACTTTCCGTTTTCCCGAGAATGTAACCTTTGTCAAATTCTGACATATTAGGAATCGCGTTTTTCAACTTTTCAACGATTCTTTTTTCTTTTTCTGACATAATTTTCTCCTCTCTCATTTATAGTCTTACTTCGTTTGGACACCTGACTTTGAACCTGCCATCATCAGCACCGGGTGGTCATTTCCGGTGGACGGTCATTTCTGACCGTTTCGGCTATTTAAGAAGTTCGTCCGTTGTTGTATTAAATAATTTATGATATGAAGTAATACTGATTTCTTCTCCTGTGGCTTTACGTTCTCTCAAAACCACATCTTCAACAGTAAATCTTTTATCTGGAGTGACAAAACCATGTCCTTTTACATATTTTTGCATTTCCTTTAACGCTTTGTTTCGGTTTTCATCGTAAAATATACAAGTATATTTTGGCTCCCCGAAATGTCCAATAACTGGTTTGTAGTTTCGCTGTTTTAATAGAACATCATAAATGACTGACATATCCTTTTTCCTCTCTTTCTTGTGGCTTGCTTGTTCGGTATGCGTATATAATATCACGCATAAAGAACCTTGTCAACAGTTTTTTGTTCGGTTTGCGAACTTTTTCTCTTTACATTTCCGCGCAGAGGTGGTATAGTATTAAATGAAAGGAGGATATTATGAATGACAGAATAAAAGAATTGCGCAAAGCAATGAATCTAAGTCAAGAGAAATTCGGCGAACTTCTTGGAATTACAAAGTCTGGCGTTTCTGATATTGAATCAGGGCGTAGGAAAGTAACAGATCAGCATGTAATAATGTTGACGAATAATGGAGTGAGTGAAGAATGGCTCAGAACAGGAAAAGGAAGTATGTTCGTTCCAAAGAGCAAGGATGAAGAAATTTCAGAAATGCTCGCGGACATACAGAAATCCGGCGAAGATTCGTTTAGACACCGTCTTGTATCTGCATTAGCCAGATTGGACGATGACGGATGGAATAAGCTTGAAGAACTGATTGACATGATTTCAAACAAGTAAAAAAGAAAGACAAGGGCAATGCGCAAACCCTTGTCTTTTTCTTTACTATCCTATTAATCTTTTTATGTATGCGTATATCGTTTTCAGCCAGTGAATATTATCACAGTTTTCTATTAGTTCAATAATCTCTTTCTTATAATCCATAAACAACCCTCCCTGTCACAACTACCGCCTACACTAAAATATATGCCCGGATTGTGGGAAATAGAACCGAACATTAGTTCGTTTTTGCTATTATACCATCAATTCCGACTCTTGGCAACTGCCAATGATATACATGGATTTTCGCTATTTCATGCATAAACTTTGCAATATCAAAGAAAATTATGCTCTTACAGAAGAAAAATGCGAAATTGCAAACTTTTTCACCACCATCGTCTGTATGCGGATACTTCTGGACGGAATGCTCCTGATGTAACGTATACGAATGAACTATCTGCATATCTTTCTGATTATTGGAAATTATCTTTTGCGGGGTACGTACAAGACTAAATACCTTATAGATCAGCAAGAGAAGTACAAAACATTTAAAACAATTCTTTTTCATAATAAATCACTCTTATTCTTTACAAATCATGTTATCTGCGATAAAATAATAATACCACATAAAAGCGTACTTTTGCATGACACTTCAAAATCAGCAAGAAAAATGTAAAAATCATCAAAAATGGCATGATTTAAAGAGTATGTGTAAAGCGTAACAGGAGGAAAAAATGTATGAGTAATGAAAAGACAAAAATCTGCAAGCACTGTAAAATGGAAATCCCAGCAGGAGCAAAGATATGTCCTCATTGTAGAAAGAAACAGGGCGGAAAGCTGAAATGGGTAGTTCTGGCAGTCGTTGTTATCGGAGCTGTGGGTGCAGCTTCTGGCGGAAGTTCTGACACAAAAACTACAACCACTTCTACTGCAAAAACAGAATCTAAAGAAGTAGCAACACCTACACCAGTAAGCTATACCTCTGTATCTGTAAACGATATGATGTCTGCTTTGAATGATAACCCGCTTGGAGCATCAAAGCAATACAAAGACCAGTATTTAGAAATCACTGGAAAACTTGGAAATATTGACGCTTCTGGAGACTACATTGACCTCATGGCAGATGGTGATTTTGAAATCATTGGCGTACAATGTTACATTAAAAATGATGAGCAGGAGTCAAAAGTTACATCTATGAAAATGGGTGACATGGTGACTTTGAAAGGAAAATGTACAGACGTAGGCGAAGTTCTTGGATATTCATTTGACATTGAAGAAATAGAATAAATAAAACCACCCCGGCATTGGCGTACCGAGGTGGCGTTTATACATCTCCGAAGAAATGTAATATTCTGGCAAAACATATTGTATCATCTTCGGAGCAGTCGGGCAAGTCAGAAAGTTTGTTCGGCTGTTATTTTTATACCTAAATACAGCTACAGAAAGAGGGAATAAAAATGGCGAAGAAAAGAAAGAAATACCCGAAACTCCCTAACAGTTTCGGAACAATACGGTACTTGGGCGGCAACCGCAGGAATCCATTTGCGGTCCATCCTCCGGCAGTACTGGATGAAAAGACCGGAAAGCCCGTCCGCCCGCCTGCAATCTGCTATGTAGACGACTGGATTAAAGGATTTACTGTACTGACCGCATACAAGGCAGGAACATATCAGCCAGGGATGGAACGGGATCTTGAGATATCACCTACAACGGACGTAGATACCCTTGTTACTCGTTTGATTGCTGACTACAATACAATCAAGGGTGTCGAGGATAAACACCCGGAAATCAAGAAATTGACGTTCTCAGAGGTATATGAGAAGTTTTACGCATGGAAGTTTCCAGAGGGTTCAAAACTTTCTTATAGCTCAAAGATAGCTTACCAGACCGCTTACTCAAACTGCACGGCTCTGTATAATCGTGTATTCGAGGATTTAAAAGCACCTGATCTGCAAAAAGTCATTGATGACTGCCCGTTAAAACGTCAGAGTCTTATGGCGATCCTTACGCTGTTCAAGCAGATGTATAAATATGCTGTTTACTCAGAAATCGTAACGGAAAATAAGGCGTTATATGTCCATGTCAATGCTGATAATGACACCGAACATGGAACACCCTTTTCTGATCAGGAAATGCAAGTGCTGTGGAATAATACCGACGATCCAGAAGTGCAGCTCATTCTTATTATGTGTTACTCCGGCTGGAGAATCGGTGAAGTGCTAAAACTTACGACCAACTTAGAAGAAGGATACTTTCAAGGCGGCATCAAAACAAAAGCCGGTAAAAACAGAATTGTTCCGATACATCCCGCTATATACCGTTTTGTCGAACAGAAAGTACTGACACAAGATGGAAAACTATGCGTATATACTCAGCAGCATCACAGAAAAGCGTTGTTCTATCCTACACTGGAACGCTTAGGAATCGTCGGTAATCCGAAACACACGCCGCACGACTGTCGGCACACTTTTTCTGCTTTGTGCGAAAAATATGGAGTCAGGGAGAATGATCGTAAGAGAATGCTCGGTCATTCATTCGGCGGTGATGTTACAAACGCCGTTTACGGTCACCGGACATTGGAAGAACTCCGTATAGAGATTGAGAAAATAAAAGTCCCATTTGTGACTAACTGTGACTAACGGAATCTTATTTTATCAATTTTATTCATCACAATTCAGAACATAAAAACGCGTGAAACCCTTGTAAAATCAACATTCTCAGCGATTTTACAAGGAATTCACTCATTTCATTTTCATTATTCTAATTGTATTCAATTAGGATATTAATTAGAACTATGCAAATGTCAGAAAGTCCTTTAAATACAGTACTTTAGAGGATATTTAATTAGGAAATGATTTTTTTATTTGTGACTAACGTGTGTCCAACGAACTAATAGGATTTACAAAACGAAATGATACAATATGTTATAAGAAACATGATTCCCGGGGTGTTATCCCCGGGAGTTTTTATTTATGAAATTTCTGTAATTCTGGTGAATGTACCTTTTGGAATAAATTCAAAAACAAATCCTTCTGTCGGATGCGGGATGCGGATGAAGTACCATTTAAGTCCCGAACTGTCGGTTTCTGTGTACTTCATTACCTCTACAACTGCACCTTTTTTCAGCTTCGGAAACAGTTTAGATGGGCTATTTTTGTTTGATTTTGTATAGCATTTTGTGTCTTTTTTAATCTGCGCAATGTAGGCTCTGGTGTTCTGTTTTTTGACAACTGCATTGTCTGCTGCGCTGCTTTCGGAATATCGCAAAACGCAATCCCACGGGTAATTTCTGTAGCTTCTAATCAGGAACTCTTTTCCTGTCTGGTCTCCCGGCTGTCCGCCATGAGCAGTACCTTTCTCGTTGATACTGGCTTCTACTTCTTTTCCATTTCCACAGTACATTGCGACATGGTGTGTCTCATTAAGTAGCACATCTCCTCTTAAAAGTCCAGAACCAGTTGAACGATTAACTTTGCTGGTCACGTCTTTGAACCCGCATGAAAGAAATACAGTTCTCATATCACCAGTATAGGTGGCTCCTTTTGTTTTGACCGGAACTCCGGCGTTCTGCCACGCCTGAATCACCGCTGAAGAACAGTCAAAATCTCCTTTTTCTCCCCAGCGATAATCCTGATCGTACCCATGAGAGCTGTCCTGTGCCCATGATTCCATTTGTTTTGTTGCTTTTTCTGTCTTGCTCATATTATCTTGCTCCTCCTCTGGGAAATATTTTTTTAACGCGTTATAAACAAATCTCTGTCTGCTCTTATATGCCCCAACTTGGTTTCCTGTATCGGTCTGACAAGCTGCATAGAGATTGTCGAGTGTATATGGTTTCTTAGTCTTTGTCAGAATCCGTTTTACGGCAGATAATCCACCTTGATGTCTGAAGTTTACACACATAGCTTGCCCTCTAGCGTCCGTGACACCCATTTTAAGGGCTTCATCTGCATAAGTGGCTAATTGTTCGTCCATAAGGCCGTCTTGGCATTTAACACCGATTTTGGACGAAATAAGGGCAACTATGGTATCAGCAAGCTGTGATACTGTGGAAATATTAAAACATTCCCAATTTGCAGTCTGGACCTGTTCCAGAAGTCTGACCTTATCTATCTTCTCCCACTGTTCCGGGTCAGCATCGTAAATTCGTTCCAGAAGCGTCTTGGCTTCGGTTGCATACCATGCTCCTGCCCCGATTGTAATTGCGTGTTCTTCAGAAGAATTAGTGTAGGCTTCCGTGAAGTCCGAATAATCCTGCTGTCCGTAAACCTGTCCGCCGGTTTCGACCGCATAAATAATCTTTCTCAGGACGTTCTTTTGTTCAGTTGTCATGTTGCCCGCTCCTTTCACAAAGATTCTTACTTAATTCTGATTATAGCATTTAGCGTTAAGATATCTCTGTACCAATTTTAAAATCCGACAGGTGATTGCCTGTCGGATAAGGTTAAATGACATATTTGTGATGATTGTATCTGACCGACTCTTGATTAACCTTTTGCATAAATCATAGTTGTATGGAGATTTAAGATCGCTGCGTTTCGCTCCGCTACACTTAGCTGATGAGGAACCAAGGGCGCACCCCGCCAGAAGCGGAAGCACCGGTGTTGTCCGCACCACCATCGCTGAACACACGGCAGAAATCCGAAGAGGAACGAGCCGCCCTGAGCCAATACCATGATCTGCAAGATGAGATGAGAGAGTGGTTATGTTTGAATGCTGCCAACTGGGATTTATTTGTACCAGTATCAAAACCATTCTGAGAAACCTGTGACCAAGCTCTTGTTCCATAGACCATCTCTTCATTCATGAGATCAATCTGTCTTGAATACCAATCCCATCCACTAGAAATACCATTAGAGACAGTATTAACTAATAAATTCCTATAAGTAACAATATGAGATTCACCAAAGTCTGCCTTAATCTTTGTAAGAGCTTGATCGAGTCCAGACTTATACATCTTGGAACCCACATAACTACCCTCTGTGGTATTTGTATCATTCATCACATGACTGTACATCGGTGCATCAGGAACTACTAAGATGTGATGAGTATCTAAAGATGTGCCACCAGTTTTGTATAAATAATCGAAATCCATAAATCTATATGTAGTTCCATTGATTACAAGGTAGTCACCACAATATAAATCTTTAAATGTACCGTTCTTAATATTGGCAGACATTTCCGCAGTAAACTGTGTACCTAAGTTTTTACCGCGATAAATAGAATTGTGAGTTGCGGCGTTATTTGCACCAATATTACTATTTAATTCATTAATCGCTCCCAGAATTGTTTTGTCGTTCGTCTGAAGCTTCTCAAATACTTTATCAGCGATTTTATTAAGGACAAAGTCTGACAGCTTGCTCAGCACACTCTTTTTCATTCGTGTACCGTCATTGATCAGAAATGCATCAGTATCGGCTAATGTACCTCTGTCGGTGTAATTCGCAGATTCCAGATTTTCCGTTTTGGTTTTCAAGGATGTTATGATATTAGCCATACTTATTGGATAATTAAATACTGTATATCCGTCCAGCTGTTCTGAATTGACACTGATGTTTGTTACTGGATAATAAGTTGCAAGTTCTTTTAATGCCTGCGTCTGTTCTGATGTTAAAGGCAATTCTTCTTTTAAAACTGGTAAAAGCACAAATGGCTTATTATTTAAAATCCAATTGTTAAAATCATCTGATGATGTTGTTGTATCTGCGCTAAATGCAAAACCAATGTTAGCATTAGTTCCGTCAGCATTTGTTATAAAAGTTCCAATTCTATCTGGCACACCGGTAGTAAAAGCGAAATGACTGCTAATTGAAAAAGCGTTTTTCATAACTTTATTACCAGCTATCCCTACTGCATCAATTGTACTAGCATAAAATCTAAGAACACCTTTATTAATTGCTTTTGACCATTGATACTGTTTAAGAAATAATTTTTTTACACATCTCACCAATTTTCCACGTTCCACATCCACATAATCTGCAATATACTGTTGTCCATCAATTGTGACGTTACCACCTGAACTTACAGGGATTGCGTTGAGAGTGTATGGGAGAGTGACGGTCTTAAATTGTGTTCCATCTTCGTTTGATAATTTTACAGTCGGATTCACCACGCTTTTAATCTCCTGCGGATAATCAGGGTTCGGGCTTGGGATACCACCGGTGTAGGGTTCGAAATCATCGTAGGTGGCGGTTAGGTCAGTGGTTATCATTGGTTTGATAATTGTTTTTGGAACAGTCTGACCAACATTTATATGTATATCAACAACTGATAAATCGTACCCTGTAGGAACAGTAACATTACCTCCATTATAAGTTTCATTAGAATATCTATTTTCAGTTTTATTATAGAAAATAAAGCATATTCTACCTACCGAGCCACTTATAGTAGAACCGGATTCAACGATAAACTTGACATTTTTCCCAATTAATGAATTATACAATGCTTTTTGTTCATCTACGGTTGGTACTAACGGAAAAATAAGTTCGCCAGAACTGTTATTTGTACCCTCGATTGTATACGTTCCATCTCCGTTATTTGTTAATGCGACACCACTGTATGTGTCAGTTTTGAATGTAGCATTCAGCAAATTCTTCCCACTATACTGTTTCTGCTCAGACTTGCCATACAGCATCATATCCATAATTTTGCCATTGTCAGAATCAGCAAGATGGGTTTCACCTTGCGAACTTGCGTAGAATTTGGTGATTTTGTTGGATAAATCTTCCTTTAGCGAAGCAACATCATCTGTATTTTGTTTAATCTGCTGTGCCTGTTCTGTCGTGGCTCCAGGTTGCACGGGGTTCTCTTTGAGATATTTATTTACTGCATTTTCTATCTCTTCTGGAGTCAGTCCACTAATACCTTTCTGACATAAATCGTATAAATATTTCTCTACCCGTGTAATTGGATCCGGGACATTTCCGGTATAACTCCCAGTTAATTTAGCAAGATATTTCTCTTTTCTTGTTATCGGATTATCTGCCATAGTTGCTCCTTTCTGAATGAACTTTACATTCTGAGACTGTATATTTTAATTATATCACGTAGACGATTTATAGCTCTGTACCAATCGACTAATAGTGCGGTCGGGACTGAGATTTTGAGGTTATTTTAGCGAATAAGGGCTTATTTGAGTTTTTTGGAAAATGTGCTCTTATTTGCGGTTTTTGGGGTTCTTATTTGATGAAATTAGTGCTTATTGTACTAAATGTATCTATTCTTCAAGCATATATTTAAGCACATCTTCTGCCGATTTGAATGCACCGCTTCCTGATGTGTATATTGTTGCAGGAAAGGCGGTAGTTGAAGGACCAGGTCCATAATTCAAAGGTCGTGGTGAAGTCTCAAATGTTCCATCACTATATGAGGTACCAACACCAAATATATTCCCGTTCCCCTTCGCACTATTATAACTCATTTCCCAACTAATGGTTTCGTCAAGAAGCTCTCCTTTCATATTTCTCATTCTTAACGTGTACAATACATTTTTCTGGCTAATATACTGCAACGTACTGTTAGGAACCCTTTTTGCTTTAAACATAATGCATGCCGATTCATAATATGAACGGCCAGATTCTTGTTTGACATATATTCCAGCTTTTTCAATATCTGTGAAATATATTTTTCCATCTTCGGTCTGATTACGAACAGAAATTTCACATTCACAAGGATATTGAGTGCCGTCATAGTCAACATGTGTCCATACCGTTCTTACAGCACAAATTTCTTTCATCGGGGGTATCCCGGACTTTTCCCATAGTAAAATATCCCCGCCATAAATCTTCGTTATGTCCTTTCCTTTGACAGGAAACCCTGTGATTTCCTGTCTATTCAAAAATGCCTTATATATCATCCTATCATTTCTCCTCGAATGTGAAATACAATGTATCTGCCCGGTCAGTTCCTGCGGCTACTAGAGCGTCGTAATCTGCTTTCTTTATTCGCTTTACGCACCTTAATTGTGCCTTTTTTAATTGCTCGGAAGTACTACCAGAATCGCCAGAACCATCCGTAAAATCGTCAATCATTGCCGGTGAAAATTCAGAATCCGAACCGTCCGTAAATTCCGCATAACTGATTGTCGGCATTTCTGATCGGGTGCGGTTGACGGTTGCGGATATCTCAGGCGTGTCTTTTCCAAGTTGTCGGCTATTGCTGTTGAACGGTGCATTATTGGCAGAATAGGTGTCAATCATATCTGTAGCGCCGATTTTGAGTGTCCTGCTCATGATGTATGAATGAACGTACCATTGTAGTTCTGTAGGCTCCTGATCGTCGTGCTGAATCTGCTTCTTATAATAGAGTTCGACTGCCTGTCCAACCATGTTCAGTGGGTTTCCCTGAACCTCGGCGGTATATCCCTGCGCACGATAATATTTCCGCAAATCTTGATTTACGAATACGCCATAGCAAATCTTCATAATTGGTTCAGCCCTTGAAATACCGCCATATTCGTCAGCGTTCCAAACGTAATTCAGCCAGTCTTCATTTCCTACAAAGAAGCTATTTCTGTTGTAATAAACGTTGTTATCATATGCTTCTTGCGCTGTATAGTCGCCTTGCGTAAAGCCAAAGGCTCTGTTCGGGTTAGGGTCACAAAATATAACATTTGGGAACCAGATTCTACCCTCTTTTGCGGTAAAGCTCTTGAAAGTATCGAGATGCACTTCTTCGTTATTGTAGTATTTATAAATGTTCTGATTACTGGTGGTCTGCCCGTATTTATAGCTGTTCTGGCGGAGTTTCAAATACTCAAATTTTCCGTCCCTATTCATCCATCCAAAGCGATCATTCTGCAAGCATAAATCTTTCAGAATATTCACTACGTTCATCTCGTTTGAGTTATTCGTATCAGGCACATAGGTGTCGTCCCAATGTAACTTTGTACTGACCTGTTCAAGCCCTAAAAACTCAAATAATTTATCCCTGAATTGCTTTTGAGTCAGCTTTTTCTTCTTATCAGTCGTCTGGTTCTTGTACCACCGTGCAATGTCAGTATTTCGTAATTTATACAGGCAATCATAAGCTACAAAATTACGTGTCAGGGAATTTGCTTTCCGCTCCGCACTGTCGATTTCACCTGTGAAGATTTTGATTTTTGTTCCTTTTCTTTCAATGTAAACTTCGATTTTTCCAGATGGATAAAATTCTTCCGAAGTACCATTGAACTGATCGTGATGAGCCTGAAACGTTATCTGATTGCAGACACAACCGCCGAAGATGAAATACTGTTCTGAACAAATTGACTCCTGCAAAGTAAGCGTATTCTGGTCGATATTTTCATTTGTAAGGTCAGCAAATTCACCGTTAATCCAGTGTACTGTTATTTTTATTGGCTCGGTTTTTTCTTCTTCAACATCACCAGAACCGTCACTTGAACTATCATCAAATGGGTTCTTCCCATCGTTTGTGACTTTAACTTGGAAGTTATCAGAACCAACAAATTTGGAAGCACCGTTGGTTGTTGTATTATAAGAAACCGTGATAGTCTTAGAGCCTGCGGTGGAACTATCGAAGCCAGAAATATCATAATCTGTAATTTCTTTCTCCGTTCCATCCTGTCTTACCGTTGCAACAGTCAGACCAGACGGGTCAAATGATTCTCCGATTTTGTAGTAAACTTTTGACGGAAAACTTGTAATTCGGATTCCTGAAAGGTCGTATACAGTCACTTTGAAAGTGGCGATATGGGTTTTATAGGTTACTGTGATTGTCTTTTCGCCAACAGAAGAACTATCAAATCCAGATACTTCAAATCCAGTTGTTTTTGTTTCTGATGTTCCGTCAGTATATTTAACAAGGATTGACAATCCAGTTATGTCGAATACATCTCCTTTTGGATATTCGGTTTTTGCAGGCATGGTTTTTACTTCGATTCCAGAAATGTCTACTACAAGAATACTGAAATCTACGGTCTTTTCATCGAATGTAACTGTTACGGTTTTATTTCCGTATACTGACATATCCGGGCTTGATAAGGTGTATCCAGTTACTTGCTCGGACGTATTATCATTGTAGTATGCAGTAATTACAAGTCCTGTGCTGTCAAAAGTTTCACCTACGAAATATCTGGTTTTGGTTGGTGTATGAGTAACTTCAAGTCTAGTTACTCGGATTAACCATGTGATTATGCCTCTCGCTCCCCACGGGGAACCTGAGATTTCATTTGCTTTTTTATTTAGTGTAACGTTTGTTGTGGTGGACGTATTAAAAGCATTTTCGCCAATGGACATAACGCTTGCAGGAATAGATACGTTCGTAAGTTGTGTTCCGTAAAACGCCTGAGCGCCAATAGTTTGAACGCCGTCAGGAATTACCAGATTTTTAAGTGAAGTATTGTAAAACGCATTATCTCCAATGTTTATAATACTTGCAGGAATAGTAATTTCCGTGATTTTCCCACAGTTCGCAAAACACGATGTTGGTATTACTGTTATTCCATTTTCTAATGTGACAGATTTTAATGTTGAAGAGCATGGCCCAAATGTACAATCGTCTGTGAAAGTTACTGTGCCTTTCAAGACAACTGTTTCTAATACTCCATTAAGAAAACTAATAGCACTTTTTGAAAGCGTGCCGCCACGTACTATCAGGTTTTTACACTTTGGTATAGTTATCCCGGACGAAGAGCCGAACGATACACCTATGTTTCCGATTTCGACATTATCTATTGTCGCCCCTGAAAAGGCACCGGACGATAACGAAGTCAACGACGTTGGAAAAACAATGTTTTTTAATTTCGGACACTCACCGAATGTGCCGCCCTCAATTGTTTGTAAACCATCATGAAAAAGTAGTTCTGTTAGATTAGGGCAAGAGTAAAACACGCCTCCTAGAATCGTTTTAAGCGATGACGGAAATTCAAGTTTAGTTCCTAAAAATATTGAAAAATTTCCACGTTCGATTTCTACGATCGTGTTTGAAAAAACAATACTTTCCAATTTTTTGAATGAGGAACTAAATCCGCTTCTAATACCAGTGATTCCGTCTCCAAAAAACATTTTTGTGCATCTTTTATATAAGCTGTCAGGGATAGAAATGTCGGATTTCTCTAAACAATCAGATAAACTATATGTGAATTTTCCAGTTCCAGATATGGTCAAAGTATTTGTATCAATGTCGAATTTGGCTGTCACATCTTCGTAATTTGGAGAACCAATATGTATCAAAAGAGAACTGTATACTGTGACATTTTCCGTAATTGCCACGCCAAAATATTCCACATTAACAGGAATTACGCCGGCTTCCAAAAGCGCCTTGTTTTCAATTGTGTATCCGCTTGTCACTTCTTCTGAGCCGTCTGAGTATTCTACAGTTATATAAGATACCTTAAGATCTAATGCATCACCGACAAAGTAATATTTGCCTTGGCAAAATATGTCTGATATTCTTTCTGGTTGCATAATGGTAACTTCAAATGCGCAAGTAAAATTACCGTAAGTGACAGTTATTTCGCATTGCCTTGGAGAACTGCTATCAAAACCAGAATATGTACAATCTTTTGTGACATCTATAGTATTTCCATCACTTAACGTTGCAGTCACCACAATGCCTGTAGAATCAAATTCTTTTCCTATGTGGTAATTTACCTTGGTTGGCATTGTAGTAACAGATATGGCGGTGATAGAGGCTTCTGAGACAGTAATCTCAAATGTTGTGGTCTTTCCAGATGCAGTAACGGTTATAACTTTTGTTCCTGCGGAACTGCTGTCAAATCCTGACAATTCATAATTGGTGATGATTTCTGATGTTCCATCATTGTATGTTTGAGACACTACAAGGCCTGTGCTGTCGAATAATTCACTCTGATAGTACGTGGTCTTATCTGGCATTTTTGACACAGTAATTCCGGCGACATATTTATCAACAAATTTCTCATAGCTAACTGCCTGTGATACACCTGCGTTCTTTACCAGAATCGAAACCGGAACCGTAGAAGATACGGAAAGAGTTAGGTTTGTTGCGGTTTTACCGTCAGTGATTGATGATGTGCCAGTGTATGAACTGCTTGTAGGTATTTGTACAACATTGATAAATAATGTCTGTCCCTCCATCAAGAATACTTCGTATTTCAGTGCATACGATGAAGATGTGCTTGAATAATACACATATCCTTCAACTCTGATTTTGAGGAATCTTTTTCCTGACGTAAGTGTTCCTTCCTGCCGGTAAACATAATAAATTGCACCATCCCTACGCCATATTTTAAGCTGTTCGGCGTTTTGCCCGAATCCGATAAAATTGTTTCCTGAAACATATATGGTACTGGCGGTCTTGCCCGCATAGGTAAACCAATCAACACCTGTGACGCTAACTACATCATCATCGTGTTTCTTGTTGTTAACAACAGCAGTCATCCCGGCCGTCGTATTCAATAAACTGTCAAAAGATACTGTATCTGCCATAATCATCCTCCCGTCTATTTATAAAATAAAAGAGCACATGAGCTGTGACACCCATGCACTCTGGTTGCTAGTATTCGATCAGTGCAATTCGGATGCTTGAATAAAACACCATCCCTCTTTTTTTATCAATTTCATTGATTGTAAAGTCAATATCTGGAACATATACTTTTGCATTCGTATATGTATTTGTTTCGTCATTCCAGTAGGTGATATTTGCTTTACGCTCTTGCTTATTGATAATTGAGGAATTCATTACATTTTGAATTTTTATTTTTTCTTCTAAGGTTAAATCGTCAACTGTTTCAAATTCTATCTTTGTACGATAATGCGGGAGTGTGTCCCTGTGCAAATATCCTTTCATATCTGTCCACGAATCATTTTCAAGTCTTTGATTCGGTGTGCTTTTCCATGTTGCTCTTTTGATAAATTCATGTGGAAATTCTTGAGTCCCGAATTTTAATAGCCATCCCTGAAAATTCCCTGAACTAAATTCGCTCATGTGCTCACCTACCCTTCAAAGATTCCGAAGCCTGTCCGGTTCCTGTATTGTCCGTTCTGATCGCGAAGCCAGCGGATAAATTCGTTTCCGTCAATATTCAATACGATATACTGAGGCGAACCACTACCGTCATTTCCAGATTCTTTCAAAGCTTCCATCATTGCCTGTTTCATCGTCGACAATGGAGATACAACCTCTGTCTCACGCTTGTTATCACCGAGGATTGCGGCAAACTCTCCGGCGTTACGTGGCACAACTGTGCCTTTTGCCAAGTATGGAATCTGCGGTGCTGTCATGGTCGGGATCGTAAATCCCCAGGTGCTTCCTCCAATCTTCGGTACCCAGTTAGGGACCTTGATTTTCATTCTATTTAGCACGCCGATAGCAGTATTTACTCCGGAAATAATTCCACGTATCATTCCATTAATTAAGCCGATCACACCATTAATTGGGACTTTTGCAATATTTACCAAAGCGTCAAACACACTTTTAAAAGTATTCTTTACATTTTCCCATGCTTCTTTCCACCAATTCACAAAATCAGTTTTTATCCAGTCAATAAATGTCTTGAATCCGGATTTTATAAAATCTACTTTTTCTTTTAGTGAATTAGCTAATATGGAAACGATATTTTTAACTTTTTCTGTTAACGAGTTCCATTTGTTTATAAACCCCTCTGCAAATGCTTGCGTTTTTTCACCGATCCAGTCAACTATATTTCCAAAGAAATCTTTTATGGAATCCCAGTTCTTTACAAGTAAAAAACCCGCTGCTATTACTGCGCCGACTGCTGCAATAATCAGTCCGCCCGGGCCGATTGCTGTTGCTATTGCAGATATTCCAGCCATTATTCCACCCGATCCAGTCATAAGGGCTATTAAGCCTTTCAACGCAAGTCCAATATTGCCGATATTACTGATAAGCGTAGTAACCAATGGGATAATCTTCGCTGTTGCAAACATTCCTATAAGTGCCGCTCCGAACGCTTCGACCAGCGTCTGATGTTCTCCGAGGAAGTTTAAAAACCCTGATACAATATTAATAAGTGTAGGAACGCCTGTTTCAATCAACCACTTCAATGATGGTAAAATAATGTTGGTATATATCCATTCAAGAACATTTCCAAGTGCTTCAATAATCGGTGCAAAGGATTTTGTAAGATTCTTGATAGACTCCAATAACGGGTAAAAATCAAGTTTTCCAGCCCAGTCCGCTGTTGCTTTTGTTATCTTTTCAATAAACTCAAGAACTTTTTGAAAAGCATTTGCTAAATTTTGAATAATTTGCGTACCAACATTATTTTTATTCCACGCTTTAGATAATTGACTTGCAATGTTTCCGATTATCTTAAAAATGTTCTGAAAAATCCGAAGCATGGTAGATAACATTTCCGTACCTGTTCCATTTGTCCAGACTTCCATAATACTTTTTCCGACACTCTTTGCAAGTTCAGCAAGACTGGAAAACATATACCTTGCAGCATCAATAGTATTCTTACCCTCTCTGTTCCAAGCTTCCTGAAAAGGCTTCCAGAGTTGCTTAAGTATATCAGATAATTTCTTTGCAGATTTGCTGAGTTTGTCAATCTGGCTTTCTCCTTTTGCCAATCCTCCGTAATCTACCTGTCCAACATTTCCGAGGCTAATATTGTCTGCCTTTACGGTAGGTGTTTTTGTCGCACCAGATATCGCATCCGCCGCTTCTTTTCCAATAACCTTTAATTCGTCAAACGGAGCAATATTCTTTTTTAGAGCCTTGGTCTGCTTATTTAACGCGCTTGTGCTGTCCTTCGTGGAATCTGTTACATTCTGCGTAGCATCAGCCAGACTGTCAGCTCCATCCGCAGCGTTGCTATAAGCGCCTTCTGTGGCTGACAGGTCCGTCCCGGTAAGTCCCGCTCCACTGGCTCCCGTCTGCCCGGATGATTTGTTTCCGGTTATCAGTTCCGTGAATGATTTAAAAGCATTTGCTACTGTTGCTAGTTTTGCCAGTAATGTGTTAATCACCTTGATAACCGGCGTGAAGATATTAATCAATCCCTGTCCGACTGTTGCTTTGAGAGATTGCAGCTGTAACTGCATCACTCGCACCTGGTTCGCCCAACTGTCAGATGTTCGGATGAAATCACCAGATGCGGCAGACAACTGTTTCTGTACAAAAGCCAGACGAAGAGCCACTTTCTCCTGCTCTGTCATTTCAGATGTAGTCTTGCCATAGCCATTAGCCAGTGCGTACTGGTCAAGTGCCGACTGGGTCATTACCACGCCGAGGTCCTTGAGCGTTTCTGTTTCACCTGTAAAGACTGATTTCAGCTTAATATAAGCCAAGTCTTGACTGATATTATAGAATGATGCTACATCGCCAGTCAGCTGTGTCAGAGCTGTTGACATGTCATAAGCCTGCGACTCTGAGAATCCGAACGACTTAGACATTGCCCCGAACGTACCGACATACCTTTTTGCCATTGTCTCTGACAGTCCGGCTGAAGTCATGGCGTTTTTGGCGAATTCATTGACCTTGTCGGACATGGTGGTAAATGTAACATCGACCACATTCTGTACTTCTACAAGGTCAGAACCAAGTTCCACGCACTCCTTTCCGAACTGCACTAATTTGCCAACTGCAAAAGCCCCGCCAATCAGCAGACCGATTTTTTTTACAGCACTTCCAAGGCCGTTAAATGACTTTTTTATTGCAGACACGCCGTTTTGTACGCCAGACGTGTCCATTCTGGTATCAATAATGACTGAGCCATCAGCAGCCATGTGTCCACCTCCTAACTATTTGAGGTTAAGCATCTCGTTAAGCTTATCTTTATAAGCCTGTTCCTCTTCAGAGAGACGCGTTTTTATATCAATAAGATTCTTGTTATCGTGGTAGAATTTCTTTTCCCATTTATCCAGCCTTTCGCCAAAAGCTTTTTTTGATCGAATCCCGATAACTGTATTAAGCAAGCATTCTCCCGCTTCCATGAAATACGAAAAAAATGTCCACCAATGCATATAAGGTACCGCTCTAACTTCGCTATGAATTACCTTGTTTACCGCCGGAATAATCATTTCCCCGTCTTGTTCCCAGTCAATTAAACGGGGCTTAGGCTTGTTCGGATTCTCATCTTTTTGCCCGCAGTCAATAAATTCACATGCTTTTTTGCACGCTTCTTCCAAATGTTCTGATGGAATATCCTGCCAATTCTCATAGAGAATTTTCAGCATCACTTCCACTTCTCCATATTCGTTTAGGTTCGGGTCGTTCTGTGCAATCAGAATATCAATAATCGCACGAAAATCTGTTCTGATAGAAAAATCCACCCCACTGATATTTAGTGAGGTGGGTAACTCATAAGCGGTCATTTTGTGTATTTCTCCGTATACTTATCAACAGTAGCCTGCATTTTTATCTTTCTTTTTTCAATTTCCGGCGCAATTGCTTCTGAAATCTTATCAAGCACGATATATGCAAAAACCTGACCGTTCGGGAATACAGTTGTTGCGGTGATCGGTTCTTTGAATAAATCCATTGAAGCCTCATACCCTAACAGATAGTTCATTTTATCTTCAATCTGCTTGTTCAGATCCGCCATTTCTTTACTTGATGTGACCTTCTGAATGCTGTCCTGCATCTGTTCAAAAAACGGTTCGATTTCCTCTGCCCTTACTGCAACGTTAATGTCGGTCGGGTTTAACTTAAAGGAAGAAAAGATTTCTCCCTGCTTGTTTGTGAATGTAAAAATAAGAAATCCATCATCAATATTTGTGTTAATTGTTTTTGCCATTTTCTATACCCTCCTAAAAATTATTCGCTGTCAGCTGTAAATGATCCGGAAGTAATGTCAAATTTACCTTTGACACGTCCTCCAACGTAATTAACTGTGAACGGAATCTGATAGCCGGATGTATCACCGCCGTAGGAGGTCGGCACAACATGGCAATCCTGCTTGTATGCTTCGTATTTACCGGCTGTTGCTTCTTTCCAGAGGTGTACTTCAACTGCACTTGTTTTCAAATTATCGTCTTTAAGACGTTCGTCAACGATCTGCTGAAGCTTTTCGAACAGATCCGATGTAGTATCTGCATAGAACGGATCAGCGTCAGAAGAAGCTTCGTAGCCGTTATGCTTGAATGTGGATTCTCCGAGAATGTTTTTAGATGTTTCAGTATCTGGATTGAGTTCTACGTTATACTCTTCCAGATCTTTTCCAAGACGCTCATATTTCGGTGTCAGTCCTCCGCAGAGGGAACCTGAATCAATGTAATGAGCCATATATTTACGGTCAATTTTTCCTGTTACTGGCATAGAAATGTCCTTTCTGCCTATCATTTTTAAAAGGCTGTGTAGGTTAGCGACTATCTCTAATTGACAGCCGGTTGTTACTTGTTATATTACTTCATAAGTGTTTTCGTAGCGTACCGATAATGGCAATAACCAGTCCTGTACGCCACTCTCCTGTGGTTCTAATCCGTAGGAATTATCGCGAGTGATACGTTTTATTACTCTTCCTTGCGAAAGCTCTGGAAAAGCAGATAAGCGTGTCTCAGAGCCATTTATAATAACTGGTTCTCGACATATCCATTTACCGAGACTGTCCAGAAACTTCTGAACAGATAGCTTCTGTCGTTCCTTATCAGATGCTGTGCGGTATACCACATAAAATGGGTACTGGCATACCTGATGCATCGTTCCGCAGACATCTTCTTTTTCTGAGTAAATCAACGCTCCGTTGTCTGCTGAGAATGCAATCCCTGATTCTTTGCCAAGTTCCTCAAATTTGATTGTTTCGTTTTCATATAATCCTGGGTACTGATTTAGAAGTGCTTTCATGGCATCTGTCAGAATCTCATATCCGGTCGCATCTTTACCTATTGGTTTATCCGCCATGTCTACCACCTCCTGCCTGTGCTTTTACTTTACGAATCCATGTACTTCCGTATTGTCGTTTTGCGGCATCGAACCACTTAGCCTGTGCCTGTGGGTGGGCCTGTTTGGTGTATTCAAGGTTCTCCTTTGCGGCTGTCTGACCAGAAAACTGACTGACAAGGACTTTCTTTGCGTACTGTCGAGCGTAAGGACTTCCGGTCAGCTCATCTACCATTGTTTTCCCCATGTAGAGGAATCTACCATATGGTGCCGCCGCCGCACAAACAAAGCCTGTGCCTTGCATAGAAGAGCTTTTTGCCCTTGTCTCATCAATGAAATCCCCTGAAATCATCGGCATAAACGGTACCATACTATCCATGACCATTCCATCAAGTAGGTATTGGGCTTCTTGGTATTGTCTGGAAAACCTGTCCATATTCAGCTTAATCTTCATGTCTCCATCGACTATGGAGAACCCTTTGAAATGCTTGATTTTGCTCATATTACTTACCCAAAATCTCAAAATGCGGTATCAGCGTATACGGACCGCCTACACTGGTAATCTTGAACACGTTATCCTTATTCTCGTTCATGTACTGGTAGAATCCATTCCGATAATCACTGTCAACTACCGCTCCGCCAGTCCACTCGCCATCCCAGAAGAATGATTCATCTGAGAATGTAATAGTATCCTCCAGAGCGTTGTTAATCTGCTGTTTCCACTCTTTTGGCGGTACCCATGGAAGAATCTTGCCCCCTTTATCTGTAATGGTTATATCGTCTTTCTGAACGGTATAACGGATGTGTAACTGTGCGTTGTCAGTTGCGTCTGGTCCGTATTTTTTAAGAATTGCTCCCTTGTCCGTAATGAGGTCAACGCCAGATAAAACATGAGGATACCAGTACGCGTCTCCAGTTGTTTTGCTTTCATAATAGTTGAAAACTGTTACTGTTTTTTCGTACATGATACCCTCTCCTCAATCATTTATTTTTTAGCTTATCAACATCAACCTTGGACGTTCGTTTCCATAATTCCGTAATCTTCTCCCATCCGAACATGGAAATAAACGCCACAATAAATCCGGCCATGATAGCTGCTAAAATCATATACCACAAGATTGTCATGTGGATATACTGCATATACGCTACAAAAGCGGCTACAGTAATTCCGATAGACAGTACAAGCACCAGGGCATCTGTCGGAATTTTCGACAGAAACCCAACATTTTTAATCACCTGTGTGATTACAGATACGCAAAATGCCAAAACACTGATTACTGCCAGAATCAGAGTTACATTTGTAAATAATGCTTCCATTACTCTGATACCTCCAAATCAACTTTTTCCATAACTGCCCTTGCTTCCAGAACAGCAATATAATCCGCCATTGCTCTTACCTGCATATTGTAAGTGCTTCTCGGACAAGTAGGAGTAAATGGGAGTTCCCCTTTGTCCCACTTTCCAAGCATATTCGCAAGTTTCTTATATCGAATAACCACCTGCATATACTCTGCCTTAAAGCGTTCCTTGTAATCTGCACTATTCATCATTTCAACAGTCTGTTTTAATTCCATCATTTCTATCACACTCCTGTATACAATACTGGTATTCACATCAATTTAAGTTCGTTGAATACTTTGAAAATCTTTGGAGACTGAATAGCAAACCAATCAACCATTTCTTCGTTAGCCGCCCAGTTATCAGAAGTGGTTGAACACGCTTCCAGACCAGACTCATATAAGAAAACGTGGATGATCTCGTGACGAATCACCTGCTTTTTATACTCGATCATATCTCCCTTAGATCCAATCTGACCGTCAGATTTTTCCATTGTGTCAATCACGATCTGATGGGTTGAGGAATCGGCGTATCCGTCCATCTCTGATAAGTTTTGATATTCTTTCTCAGTTCCAAACACCACGCTCCATTCAGAGCCTAAAATATTCACTTTAAAGTCCTGCATATAAAATTGGTATCCCTTCATCCGTCCTTACTCCCATCAGAAGCGGTAAAGCTGTCTTAAGAAGTAAGTCATTCGTTTTCTGTACATCCCCGACGGCGACATACACCGCACTCCATTCCTTTGCACTTGCTCCGATCTGCTGAGGTATTGCGTAGGAAATGGATTCACTGCCAGAGGATACAGATGTTACAATGCCTGTAGTGCTACCACCAGACCCGACTGTGGTTGATATTCCATTGGCGGCGGCATTGGTAGCATTTTTTTCAGCAAGCTCAATCTGATACATTAATTCAGCTAATGAACAGACCGCCTTTTTGATACGCTTCTGAGAGCGTTCGTTTGTCGGCAGTCCATCCACCAGTCTGTCAAATGTCATTGTGTCCACGAAATCACTGGCTCTTTCTGCCAGTCGTGGAAAGTCGGTTTCTGGCACGACATTGCCGAATGATTCTGTATAGAATTTATAATCTGCGTAAGCCATGCCAGTTACCTCCTGCATTTATGATTTCGCTGTTACGCTTGCGCTTCCGGCGTTCAGTGCCTTGTATGTTCCATCGCACTCAACCACTGTGATCTTCTGTCCGGTTGTTGCCTTAATGTCAGCTTTTCCGTCCCAAGAAGTCCAATTTCTGAGGTTCTGTCCATATCCAACAGTTACTGCGTCTGTTGCAACTTTGTATTTGTACACATTGCCAGCATTTTCTTTAGCCGGATTTACAGTGATTTTTGTGTCACCGCTTGCTGTTCCAGCCACGGAATTTACTGTCAGAGTACCAAGTGTTGGTGTTTCATCAATGGTGATTACTGCGATTGCATCAATGTACTCCGCAAAAAGAGTAAGTCCCATAACTGCGAACGCTTCGGACACTGCTGTGTGGTAGTTACCCTGTGTATGGAATCCGATCAGGTTTGTCTCGCCAGATACGGTGTATACAAGCCCCGCCCTTGCGAAATCAGATTCGTTCGGGTCTACATAGTAAAGTACGATGTTCTCAACAGGAGTAGCGATAACCTGTCCTCTTGGAATCTCGCTGTCGGACAGTAAGAAGATTGTATTAAATCCCATAAAGTCCTTCATATACTGGAATCCGAACTGGTTCTGAATGGTGATCTCAGCTGCTCCGAGATATTCATATACGTCCAGAATGTTCACGAATCCAACAACGCCAGTCACGTTTCTGTGCATCTGTTTGAATTTGTTTTCAACACGCCCCTTAGCCATTGCCAGAGCCATCTGGAATGTAGTTTCTGTGGAAGTAAGTGTACCGGTTTTCAGATAGTCGTAAAATCTGCCAGTAACGTCAGTCTGAAGCTGGAAAAGGAATTCATCATCAGTCATCTGAACAGCGTTCTCATAACCGTGATCCTTGATTGCTTCGATAGATACAGCCTTTGCATACTTCTCGATAGTCATTTCCGCATAGTTCTTTTCTTTTACAACGAATTTGCTGTAAGGGATTTCCTCACCCTCACCAACATTTCCGCTCTGTAAGGTACCTTCTGCATACTTAGACTTAAGTACAGCACCCGGCTGTTTTTTGATTGGTCTCATAATACCCAGAATATCACGTAAGTGCTGCCAGTTTCTTTCGAATCTGGTAACAAAATCAATCTCACGTGCTGTGACCTGAATATCATTTGTCATAATAAGATTAGCTTTTGCTGCCATATAAAAAATCCTTTCTACCCATAACTATTAAGGTATTGGGTTAGCGGCTATACTCTGGTATATAGTCGGTGTAAAAAAATCACTGGAATAACTGGATATTCTGAGCAATGGCTGCCTGTCTTTCGGACGGGTCTTTGATTGCTTCGATATCTTTCTTTGTCATGTTCCCCGGTGTCTGCTGCTGTCCAACGCGAGTAGTAAATCTTGCCTGATTCTGCTGAGCCTGCTGCTGTCCTTCATCCACAAATGTATCAGGCTCAGCCTGTTTCATCTGCTCAAGCAGGTCATTAAGTCCAAGAATTTTTCCATCCTTAAGCTTGAGACCAGCTGACTTGATGTCAGCAGTAACAGATCTTTTAGCTGCCGGAGACGAAAACTTGACACTTTCCAATGCAGTTTTAAGAGCATCATCAAAGTCTCTTTCATAGATTTTTGCATTGAATTCTTTCTCTGCATCTTCGGCTTTCTTTTTCCATCCAGCAAGCTCTGTCTGGATATTCGCCGGGTCGATACCGTCAAAACCTTTTAAAGTCTCTTCTGCTGTTTCAGCACGTTCTTTCCAGTTGTCACGTTCTCCCTCAACTTTTGACAGAGTTTTTGCAACTTCTTTAGCATTTTTATAGTGCTCAGAAAGTGCTTTCTTTACATCTGCCTGTTTGTCTTCCGGGATCTCAATTCCAAACGATTTTAATGTGTCAATAAGTTTCTGCATATATATCCTCCTGGTCGTGTTTATTGACCTGCCGCCGCAGGTAAATGGATTAAGCCAGTTAGACCACTGACAGGGTAAGCGGAACTTCCAGAATCGAACTGGAAAACTTGTATCTATAGATATTTGTCCTATAGCCGATAGGTTCCACATAACCCGGATTCCCGGGTTAGCAAGGTGTTTAACGTGTCATGCCTGCCACGAGTTGTTTCGGATATTTATTTCTTTTTAAAAACATGAATAACAAAAACCTTAATCAAGGAGGTGTGCCATCTTGCGTGCCAGACGGCAAATACACACGGCAGGATTCGAACCTGCTTAACTTTCCACTAAAGCGTGTGTACCAGCTACAAAAATTAAAGAAAGGAGGATTAAAACGAAAATGTCAAAACAACCGTTGTGCTTCCTGCTGCACAATTACATTATAACAGATTTCTTTTAACTACCTCTCTACCACTTTTGTGTTTTTAAAGCATATCACGAAGTTTTTCCACGTATCTCTTAACAAGATCACGTTCCTCCCGGCACTCTGCGTCCTTAGACATATCGCTCATTTCTGTTGTGAGTTCGTCCAGATGTTCCTCCAAAGCGGCAAGCATCTTTCTTTTGCAATCTTCAGACTTGCCGGAACGATAGCTCTGCTTCTGTGTCATATAGTCATCGTAGGCGTCTCGTCCATCAGAACGGCTGTAATGTCCTCTAACATAATGTTCACCACGTCTAGCATAAGAATTACCACGGTCATAATCCGGCATCATTCTGCCCTCATTTGAGCTGTATCTCCCCATGCTGTCACGTTTTCTACCACGTTCGCTGTAATCACTGCCATAGTCGCCACGCATCTCATCGAGAACAGTGTTATAGTACTCCACTTTCTTGTCCCAGTACTGCGTATTCTTGATATCTTTATACATATCAATCAGCTTGTATGTCATTTCCAAATTTCCAGTCGTAAGTCCACTGTCAGCGATTTTGGACAGTTCGTCTTCGATTCTTGCACATAAATCTTTAATATCTCTCATAACCGCACCTCCTACGCTTCTCTAGTCGCGACAATGTTTGCGTTCGCAACAGAGATAGCCTGATCACTTGTGTTCTCTACTGCGATATTAACGCAACATCCACGAGGTACATCAATATAGATACCAGAGGATACGTTATTATACTGGTCTACTGCCGCTGGTGTGGAAATCATCTGGGAAGAAAGAACTGGTTCACCAGAGATTGCGAGTGCCAGGGAAATAGCCCCAACAGTGCCACCTGTCGGAATCGCAATATTACCAGAGAAATCTACGAAGAATCTCGCCTTGCACTGGTTGGTTAATCCTCTCAGAGTGATGATTCCGCTTCCCTCTCTGTGCTGAATACAGTTAGAGCCTTTAACTGCTGTGTTTGCAAAAACTACATTACCATTTGCCGCTACAGTCTGAGCAGCTACATTTGTAAATTCTGCCATAAAAATACTCCTTTCATATCACAAAAGGACAGGTCTCAGCCTGCCCCTCTGTGTAATACGGCATAAGCCGACATTCGATTCAATCGAAAGATACTCTCGATATGAAGTTATTAACAATTGCATCCGGTGTTACATCCACATCCGTAATATGTGTTCGGATTAGGAACCTGATATGCCGGAATCGGCGCCGGGTTGATTGCATTAATGAGCTGCTGTGTCTGTGAAGCCATTGCTGTAGTGAGCAATGCGCTCTGGCGGTCCTGAGAAGCAGCACGTCTGAGGTCATTGTTTTCAGCCTGCAAGCTAGAAATCTTTTCATTGCAGAGATAATCAAGAATTACTCTTGTTCCGGCGTTCTGGCTGTCAATAATGTCTCTTGTGTTGCTGTTCATGGTGTTCTGCAATGCACAGGTATTCTGTGCCATGTTGTAGTTTATGCCCTGGATTGCTTCTCTGGTTTCACAGCAGCAGTTTGCAAGCTGTGCCTGGAGTGCATTGGTATTCTGCATATTTGCTACAGTGTCAGCGTTAATAGCCTGCTGGATGCCGAAGCCGGTCTGCATGATGTTTGTGTTGATTCCATTAAATCCGGTAAGCATACCATTATTCATGGCATAGAAGCCATCACAGAGACCATTGTTGATTCCGTCAAGTTTGCTAATCACAGCGGAATTGTCAAATCCTCTCTGAATATCCGCCTGAGTAGCTGCTGTGGCTACATATCCGCCGCCGTTTCCATTATTGCCCCAGCCGCTGTTTCCCCATCCGAAGAAAGCAAAAATGAATAAAACAATAATCCACCAGCTACCATCTCCACCAAACATGCCGTCATTATTTCTACCATTTCCAGTAGCAGCGGCAATATCTGCTAAGCTATAATTTCCATCCATAATATAATCTCCTTTTTGTGTATTTACATCAATCTGGCCAGATTGTAATGTACTATTTCATATTCTTCAGCAGATTCTGAAACTGCCCTGCCATCTGCTGAACCTGATTAAGCTGTTGCTGTGAAATCCTTCCCGACTGCAACATTTTCTGCACTTCTTCTTTTGGGTTTCCTTTGTAATTCTGTTTAAACTGCATGAATTGCTGTATCATCTGCATTGGTCCATTTCCCTGTGGCATTCCACCACCAAGCGCGTTAAATAATGGATTACTCATCTGCGTTTCCTCCCTTGACTGCTGATTCCTGCACGGTATTAGCCCTAACAGGTTCAGAAAAAGAATTTAATCGGTTTATGATAGCTTCGTATTTTCCCTTTAAATCGTCATATTCCTGTCTGGTGACATATTTACTGTCCATGTTCTGAGCAGGCTGTTTAGGTGGCATCTGAGTGCCTATTTCATGATATTCAAACGTCCGTAATGGCTGTGGCATACCGGAAACGTCTGTGGATTTTATATAGAACTTTTCACTTTCGCTGTCCATCAGTAAAACACTTGTGCCTGGTGCTACCAAATAGGACTTTGCCCCGACTTCACCGGATACCCACAGGATGCCATTATTATTCTGTTGAGGTTGCTGTACTGGTTGAGCTGGCATCTGGACAGGCTGTTGCTGAAATTGATTCATCTGCCCCGGAACACCAAAACTATATTGATAAGGATTGTTATATAATGCCATCTTATACACCGCCTTTCTGATTATATTTTTACATAGATGTATCAATCTAAAAAGTTCAAAAAAGTATCGAAAAAGTATTGACATACCACCAAATTGGTGGTATTATATAATCATCAAAGGAACGGAGGAAAGCAAAATGAAGAAATATAACTTATCAAATATCATGAAAAGAGCATGGGAGCTGGTTAAGAAATCTGCAATGACAATTTCCTCCGGTCTTAAAAAAGCATGGGAGGAGGCAAAACGCACAATGAAAGGTACAGAAAAGCAGATAACATGGGCTAAAGAGCTTATGAAAAAAATGAACAAAGAGTTTTCAATTGTTTTAGGTATGGTGCCAGAAAATCAGAAAGTAATATTTAGCGATGCATTTGAAAAGATTAATGCAATTATGAATGATTCTCATGCAGGTGATATTATTTATCATTTAAAAGATAATAAAAAAAGTGGTTTCGATTATTACAAATCATTATATGCTTCAGTTAAAATCAATGCCGATGCAATGGCAATAAGAATCAAAAAAGAAGTTTATCATAAATAAAATAAAGGAGAAAAAAAATGAAAATTAAAATTTATTGTAATTACGGTGCATTAGCCGCAGAGAAAAGAAACGTATACACATATGGAAACCCGAACCCTACAGCTACCTGCTGGGACGAAATCACGGTGGAAACTCCGGAAGGTTGGAAACCATATGAGAACTACATGGGTGAGTTGATGGTAACGGCTCCGTGGGGAGTAAATTACACCATTAACGACGTATTGAGTGGAAACGAGAAACCATGTTTTTCGGCTTGCGACAGAGAAGGAAGGTTACACAGAGCCTTTCTAGTAAAAGTGGAAGATTAAGGAGACATAGAAACTAAGGAAGCGAAAACAATGGCAAATTATGTATTAGAAGTTTTTGACAATCAGAAAGGGTATAAAATCCCTTGGAAAGAGCTTGAGAAAATGCTTGATACAGTTTACCCCGATGGCGATCAGGGTAACGGATGGTATCAGAAATGGAATTGCAACAACTGGGCAAAAGCGGGCAAGGATAGAACCTATATCTCTTTGAGAGAATATAGGAATTCTAAACTGAGAGCTGAACATGCTCTTGGTTACTATGACAACATTAATGGCACATATGTTATTACAGACCGATACAAAAAAGTAACAGATGTCATTGAAAAATTTCAGAACAGATAGGAGATTGATTATGGAAAATATGCATTTAGAACCTATAACAAAAGAAATTTTGGAGATGCTTGCCAAATATACATTTACTCCAGAAAGAAATTTCGGAATTTATGATAACATCTCTATCTCTGGAGATGGAGAATACATTGAATTTTACGGAGAAACCGTCAACAAAGAACCAGTTTACGATAAACATGGTGAATTAATGGATTATAATTACAGTGTAAAATCTATGGCACGAAGATATCGTCGTGATAAATTCAGCGGCGAATATTTCGAATATTAGGAGAATTTATGACTATATCAGAAATGCGTGAACGACTAAAAGTCTCTCGAGCAGAATTCTCAAGGAGGTACAACATACCGATTAGAACGCTCGAAAACTGGGAATCCGGGAAAAGTAAATGCCCGGATTATGTGAAACAGCTGTTAGAGCGAGCTGTCTTGGAAGATTGTGAGAAATAAGAAAAAGGAGAGGGTAGAAATATCCTCTCCATGTTTTTTAACACACTTTAATTATTTTATTATTTACCCGGCGACTCAATCGTTTCGCCGTGGACATACTCACGTTCATCTGTTCAGCGCAGTATTCGAGTGTATGTTCCTTACATCTCAGCCGAAACAGTCTTTCTTCATCCGGTGTAAAATTGCACTCTGCCAAGAACCTGTCTATATCTTTCTTTGTGAACACATATAATTTCATGAGCATACCCCTTACTAATGCTAACGTTGATTCTGCGCAAGATAATTTGTAAGCTTCTGTTTTGTTTTTTTTAATTCTTCTACATTATTCCCACTAATCTGACTATCCAGCATGGTCGACAACACTTCCAGAATTAATGAGTCTCGTTCTGCGATTCTCCGAAGACTTTCATAATCTCGTCTATCATGTTCTTCCAGTGTCTCTACTCGCTTATTAAGTCGGAATGCCGGGGTAATCCATTTAAAGATTACTGCTGCCGCCCCTCCGACAATAGACACCCCTCCGCAGATAGAAAGGAAAATCTGTACAAATTCTGATATGCTCATTTAGCTACTCCTTTTCCCAGTAGTATACCGGGACTTCATTTCCGGAATCCCATGTATCGAAATATTTGCCATCTTGTACCGTCACTACATGACCATCTACGCAGAGAATGTATGTGCCTGTCTGATGATCTGTGCAAAAATCATTGACTGTATAGATATATCGTTCTGATTGTTCAATCAGTTTGCGTCTGTACCCATGTTTGTAGAGGTACGCTCCCCAAACGTAATTAGCTGATGGCATATCTGACAGAGTACACGCCTGCACCATTAATCCGGCGAATACTGTTTCCCAGTCAAAACCGGTTGCTTTGCATATTGCCCGGACAGCACAATCTCCGACTCGATTCCCAGCAGGATTCGGATTGTAATATTCCCATCTATCCATCAGTCAATCCCCTTTGCTGTTTTATATCTTCTTGCAGCCCTTCTGGCTTTTGCAGCATTCTGGCGGTTCCATTTAGCAATCATGAGTCGGTCTTGCAGCTCTCTCAGGTCGTTCTGCTTGCAGTAGTCCTTATATGCAGCATTTTGTTTTTGCAAAAGATAAGACTTCCGGTCAAGGTCTTGCTGTAATGTGAATTTTGCCTGTTCGTCCTTGCAGTTATCAACCGCCGCTTGCATTCCAAGGACTTCACGCTTCGTTTTGCGGATTCTTCGCTCATAAGTACGTTGCCGCTGTTCTTTTTCATACTGCTTTCCCTTGTTGGCTTTGTCCTGCGCTGATAGTTCTGTATAGGGATTAAATTCTCCATCACTTGCCCCAAAGCTATGCCGACAGTTAATCCCTGACAGTCCGCTTGCTGTTCCGTATCCGGTCAATGAGAACGGCGGAAATTTCTTGCTCTTGCCAGAACGAGAGTATATCTTTCCTTGCCACCATGCGTGATTTCCCGGATTCTCACCGCCGTCCCCCGTTCTCGCTCCGATGTGTGCACTGACCAGAACTAAATCCCAATCCATTTCTTCCATGCGTTTTAGGGATATATCTCCCGTAGCCTGAGCCACACCGGTTCTGACAGAGCGCGCAACCGCTGTTTCAATTGTATCTTTTCTGCCGGATGGATATGTTACTGTAACGCCATTGCTTACAACATTGTTAACTGCTTCTCTAATCGCTTGCGTATACCCAACTGCTCCAGTCATCACATGGTTATATGCAAGGTCACATTGCTCAATATAAAGCTTCTGAGCGGCACTTGCGGTTGTTCTTGTGAAGTTCTTCCACTCGCCCATAGTTGCAAGCATATTCCGTTCCATGAGTCTTATCATAGCCGGAGACTGCTCGAGCGGTACAGGGCTTAATCCTGCCGCCTTGTATACCTTATTATCATAGTTCATTGCAGTGATACCGGCATCTTCAAACGCTTCAAGAAGTTCCTGCTGTTCACGTTTTGTGTATTTGGATAATTCTGCCAGAATGTCTTCTAACAGTTCACCAGATTCCTGTAGCGTTCTGATTCTCCACGCATCGGCATTAGTCAGAATATAATCTTCACCTCTGCCAATTCTTGCCATCATTCTCGATACGATCTCAGAGATGATATACTGATGTAACTCTTCGGCAATCTGTTCACTGCCCTCTGTAATTTGCCGTAAATATTCTGGGCTTAACATAACTATTCATCTCCAAACAGTTTTGGCTCGTCTGGCTGAGCTTCTTTGACCATTGCTACTGCTTCGTCTTTCGTCATTCCTTCAAACTTCACGAAATACAACCATGCCGGAACCTTGCCAGTGGTCACATACTGCCACCATCTTGCACGGTCGTTTTCACGTACATACAAGATGTCTCCGAAATCATAATTGACCTCGTATGTTCCGACAGGCGCAAGCCCGTACAGGTCAGCGTAAACGTTCAATGCGTAAATAACTTCATCTAGGCAAGACTCCAACTTATCCCTTACATCCTTGACAAACTGTACTGTCCTCTGCTGTTCTGCTTCTACTCCTGTAGCCGTCTGAATGCCGCTAGATTCATTGAAAACAAAGTACCCGTTAGAGAATCCAATCTTGTATCCTAACTGGCTTAAAAGGGCATTTATACCGCTTATACGGGTATCTGTGTTGAGCTGTGGATTGATTTCTTGATAAAACTCTTTCTCGTCCTGTCCGAATACATTCTTGACAAAGTGCGGTAAGTTCATTTCGTTCCGCCTGTTCTCCATGCCCTGTGGTGACATGGCTGATACAGGTGTGCCACTTGGCATCAGTAGTCTATCATCTGCCAGAACAATCTTCTGAGAATCAAAAATCTCTCCGGCATTACGGCTGTATGCAATGTCGAGGTCTTTTAGTTCTTCAATAGCTTCTGCAAATACCGGAAGTCCAAGTGGTGTGCTAATGTCCACATTATTCGCCTGTGGTGTCCGCAGTACTCCATATAAAGGTCCATCCAGTTTCTCCCCGTTTGCTTTGAGTATCGGCGGTGTATCTGCCATGAGGTCAGCCCACTTGGTCTGTTTAAGGTCAATCTTATCTCCAATACTCTGAGGAGATTTTGATACATAAGCTCTGTTAGAAACGTAGTACGGATAGGTCGTCACGCCGTCCACGGTGGTTTCAATAAAACGATGATATTCGAGCCGTGTATAATATTTTCTTCCGACAGTATAACAATCCTTAAATATAATCCCTTTAATTTCCTGGTTATCATAATCTACAATCATCACATCCGCCGGAGTAAATACGTCAAGGCTCTCACCGTTTGGTTTGATAAATACTGTTCCATAAGCACAGCCATATTCTACCCAGTGCCGGATTTGGAAGTACACTTTGTCAATCTGTTCCTGTAACCACGTAGCCCTTGCGGAACCGTCTATCTGGATGCCAATCGCCAATGTTGCGAGCCGAGCTGTCTCTGAGCAGACGGATTTCGCAAAATTGATCGTCTTGATATTATTCTTATCGTCTAACCATTCCGGCGCACCTCTGTAAATGTTCGCACACCGGTTAATCAGTGATTCCATCTCTGGAAACTCTGCTGCCTGGATATTAAAATCCTCTTCGGCTTGTTTTTTGAAAATCATGTTAAACCACCTTTTTAGTGTTGTTATAAGTCCCATTTAATCTACCTTTTAAAATCCATCCATCTTACAGAAGTATCTCGCACAATAATGTCTTCATATTCTACAACTTTTAAGATTTCGTTAATGTCAGATCCATATATTTTTAAACCGATGCTTAAGAATTTATTTATTTTATCTGTGAAGTACCTATTTAACATTTTATGCACTGTGCCCCCTTCTCATGGACAATGGACTGGTTGCGTATCTGAGAGAATCTATCCAGTGATCGTTGCCATCTGGATAATCTGCAATCACTTCTCCATTGCTATCTACTTCATGCTCATAATTGATAATTTCCTTGTATGCTCTAGGTGTTCGTGTCGGATCAATAACTAATGTTCGGCACTGTAACCACTCAAACGTATATTTACGGCTTCCCGGTGTTACAATCGCTCTACGTGCCGGAAGTCCTGCATCTCGGAAGTCAATAATGCTTTCTTCTTCATCAACTCCGCAAGATATTGAATAATCATCATATCCTTTTTTCTTTATCTGGTTAGCCATTGCTGTATTTCGAATTTTACAACCGCCAAGCTCATCCAGCAGGATAACTTTGTCCTGATTAGGTACATAAGCCACACGAATAAATGCTTTTGGATCTGGATACCATCCCCAGTCTTGTCCCTGATAGACACTTTGATACTTCTGAATTTCTTCGTCTGGAATCGTTCGGATTTCCAATAACTCAAAGATATTTGTACCGAGTCCGACAGGTAATCCAAGATATTCATGCTGATAGGCTCTTAGATTTGTCTTTTTAAGATGCTCCGCATCATCAAGGAATTGTTGACCAAGCCATTCAACAGGAACTGATCTGTAATCACTCTTATGCCTGTAGCTGTCGTCTCGTGGCTCTTCTACATACACATTCGCCCAGTTACTCCGGCTAATTGGCGGATTGAATGTCTTAAATACAACAAACTTACTGCCGCCTCGAAGGACTGACTGCTGCACTGTACGAATTTCTTCAATGCCCGAAAATTCGTCAAGTTCCTCAAACCAGAGATACTTGAAATATCCCTTGCTTGCTTTAATAGATTTAGTCTTTTTTGCCTTGTCCAGTCCTCTGAATATGATTTTCTGTCCAGTAGGCTTATAAGTGTACTGCATAGGGCTTACACTGGTGTCCCATAGTTCATTGACTCCGAGCGCGTCAATTCCCCATGCTATCTGTTCATAAACGGATTCTCGAAGTGTGTTTCCAACTTTACGGAAAATAACGGCATTTGACATTATGCCGTTCTCTGCGTCCTGCATCATCAGAAAAGGAATCATGACGCCCACAAAAGATGATTTAGTAGATCCACGCCCACCATACAAATCATAATAGGTGTGTTTTCCGTCCAAAATGTCCCAGAACACATTGTAAAAGGCAGGAGCTATAATTTCATTCAGATTAATCGGATTCTCATTCATTCTGTTTCTCCGGCCTTGGAATATTATTTACAATCGTAATCTTTCCATCTCCAGAATCATCATTTTTCTTGTCAGCATCCCATCCTTTAAAATTATTTCTCAAGCTGAACTGAGCGCCATTTGAACCGTCACGATCAAATAGCCTTTCCTCTGCGTACTGTTCTACCATACTCTTCGCGCGCGTTATCGTGTTACAAAATTCCTCTTTTCCTTGATATCTTAATAAATCCAATCTGCTTGTAAATCCTAATGCGAGAGCTAAACCAGTTACTGTTGGAGGCTTTCGATTAATAACCACCGGATTTCCAAATTTATTCAATACAGTTTTTCCATTATCATCTTTTAATATTTCGCCTTCGCATTCTTTGAAATAGGCGTCAATTTTTTCTTCAATTTCGTTCACCGTCTTATATATTGGTGGTCTTCCTACCTGTTTTCCCACGTTCTCACCTCCAGACATAAAATGCCCTAGCATAGTTATAGTTATATATACTATAATACCATACTAGGGCGTACGTAGCTCTCTACCACTTTTATAAATTTTTAAGTTTTTTAAAGTCTGCCAATCAATTTGGCCAGATGATAGTATTCCGCCATGACCTTGCGTTTGTAGCCATAGAAGTCATTCTCCGTTGCAGGAACCGTTCTGATCTTTTCCATTGTTCGATAGCCGATGCTGTTCACGATACTATCATAGATTTGTGATTCAATTCCGGGTGCGTATTTGATAGATACCTGTAACAGATTGTATTTATCGCTTTCGCTAAGATTCCGCAAGTGACTTTGTAATGTCGGTATATCATCCGGCGGCACTCCGTAGTCAATCAGTGTTGCCTTCCTTAACTTCATTTATTTCACCTTCTTCATTTAGGTTCCAGTCACATGGTATGCCTTGAAAACATTCTGGACAGTGTTCGTAGAATCCGCAGCCTTTGCAATCCGCTGGCTGTCCAGTACAATATTGCTGTAGTACGTGGTATGCTGATATAGCAAGGTTTGGCGTTATGTCTGGTGTAGGTTTGCTGTTCATTTCTTCATCTCCTCCAACTTCTTCTCAGCTTCTTCACGGGTGAGGAATATATTTTTCCCAATCATTGACAATAAGATTGAGAAAGTTTTCTCACACTCTATGTAATCACTTTCGGGTCCGGTCTCATCATTAATCCATTCATATAACCGCTTCACCTTAACCGCAATCTTTACCCAGTTTCTTTGTGCAAACCGAAATGAAACAACTCGGCCTTGAAAATATGAGGGAATCTTATTGCATATGTCTTCATAACATTCCATATTCTCTATTGGAAGTGTTGTGCTATCTACATAAACAATATCTCCAACATTACACGGCAATCTCACAAGTAAACCCTGTTCTTCTAAGTCTTCATAGTCGCAGAGTTTTCGTGCCGCTGAAATGTAATCGTGCTGTTTAACCCAGACATCTGATTCTCCGTCTGGTGTGACATCGTATCTTTCTGTTAATCTCTCCATCTGCTTCGCCTCTTTCAACTTCTCAACTGCCAGCTTCGATGTATCTACAAACATCTGCAATCCGCTCAATAAACTCTCTTACTGTCATTTCTTTTGTCCCGAGGAGTTTTGATGCCTCATAGAAAGCAAAGTCTGATCTGACACTTGCCGCATAAGTTATATCATGTTCATAAAATTTTAAAATGTCTGGAAAATATTGTGTTTGTAATGGCTCACAATGGTCTTCTCTATACCAATGAAATTCCTGTTTCTTGGCTTCTTTAAGAAGCATTTCATTTTCTTCTTTTGTTCTAACCAACACGCACGTATTTCTTAAGTCAATCATGCTTTCATCTCTCCTTTTCGCTTGCTTTTATCGCTCGTTTTTATCGCTTGTTTCTGTAATTTTGCTAATACAAGTGTTCCAACCGACCGCGAATAGGTCTTTTTGGAGTTCATAATTTCTCTCCGGTGCAGTGTAAAGTTTTTTCTCCGGCAATGGTTTCAATGGGCACCAATCAGGTCTTGATTTGCTTTCGCAATCATAATATTCTTCTGTCATCAGAATTTCATCACAACTTAAGCAGTCAGCTAATTCACACAAACCCTCATATTCAAGTTCACCGCAGTATGAAATTCCGAACGGGCAATCATAGCAATTCTCTGGTGTATCTATCACTAACGCTGATTTACTCATATGTTTCACTTCCTCTCAGCATCAGGCTCAAAGTATTATACCCCGGACAAGTCCTGACTCCGTTCCTAGTATCCCTTAACAGGACGCAGTACGGATATAATGCCATGACTTCATAGACGTGTTCTGTGATGTTCTCACCGCGCTGGTCGATGTATTTGAAGCACTTTCCGGGTCTAAGAAAATATCTTGCGCATACATATGCTTTTGTTCCGAATCTTACACTTGCGCTACTCATTCAACTCCACCACCTTTCACAATTTCAACTGCTTCATTCAGACATTGAGCTGTATACCAATCGTCACCTGATTCTGAACATTTATCTTCGATTAACGTTTCCAACTGTTGAACAACTTCATCCACATCAAAGACTGTAGACTGCCTGTTGACACAATCAATAAATTCCTTCTGGTCAGAACTAATACTTGTGCCAATCTCAAAAGCTTTAATGTATTCAATTAATTCGTCTGCATCAATCAGTCTCATAATCTTCACATTCCTCCGCATATTCATAACTGTTCATATCATCACATCTGCACTGACAGGAATCCTGTTTAGTACAGCCTGTCATTTTCTATCCCTCCTTGCGTCAGGCAACGGTGTCCATGCAGTTACAGGCAATCTGAATTCTACAGGAGTCTCAATTTGCCCTGGAACTACAAAGGCTCCAATGCCGTCTCTTATTATTTCATATCTACCAATTGCCGGGATAAAGCCTTTAAGCAGTACAGCAACATCCTTACCCGGCTCTGGCGGTTTCTTTTCGACTGGAATCCAATCGTTTTCATTTTCATCCAGTTCTAAGTCATCCTGAATCTGTTCGATCATGTCCAGAACGTCTCTGGCGGTAATCATTTCGTGCTGTTCTGCCAGCTTCTTCATCTGATTGTGATAATCGGTTAATCTGTCTTTGATATGGCTCATACTTCCACGCTCCCATCCTCTGGCATCTGGAATATCATTTTTCTCATAAAATCTTTTCTAATAGTTTTTGCAATTGATGCATTATCTTTTCCCCTCTGAGATTCATTAGCCGATTTGCAGACATCAGGAAGAAGAATTTCATTTAATTTTGCATCTGCATAGGCTTCCTGAATCATATCCAGTACTTTCATGGCTTTTGCTTTATTCGAATATTCTCCTAGCGGATAACTGCATCCGGTTATGTATGATGTTATAATTGTTTTTATAGGTCCTTCCTCAATTTCAGCGCCTGCCATAGAATTGAAATTAATCAATACTTCTCTATCCTGACTTCTGATTAACATTTTGTGTCCTCCTTGTAATCCTCGACCGCAGATTTAATTTTCTCATAGAAATTAATTCTTTTTCTTAGCGTGTTTAATTCATTATCGTATTTTTTTAAAAATACTTCTTTTGCTTTTTCATAATCAGGTGTATCCAGAACAACCACTTTGCTGTATTCATTAATGAAATTACCTATTGATTCTTTTCTTATAAACGAAGCGTAGATTCCGTCAGGAAATTTAGTTGCTGGTTTATATATCTTCGGCTTTTCTGTTACTTCACATTCTTCAAGACGAAGATTCCATTCATCTGTTTTTCTGTTGCTGTCCAAAATGTAAAAATATAATTTCATTTTGTGTCCTCCTTGTTTACTCTTTTATTCCATATTTCAACAGCTTCCTTCCAATCCCATGTGTCTGTGTAAAATGTTAATCCGCATTCACAGTGAATGACTATTGGATTTCCCCCACTGTCAGGATCGTAAAAAGACGGTGCCCAGTCTCTTTCTGGAATGTATACATTTTTCTCTGTATCTATCTCTTTTCCGCAAAACGGACAAGGTTTTAATTTTCCCATTTTCATCTTCACTTTCCCCATGTAAGCAACTGGAACGCTATTGTGCATGTAAATCACCGGTGCAACTTTACGCCCCATATCTCTTAATTAACTCCTTATAATCATCACAAATCCGAATGTGATGCTCATTTTCCAGTTTATCAACCATTTCAGACAATGATGTTTTTCCAGAATTAATATCATTGATGTAGTTATTAATTCTTTTTACGGACTTCATGTAACGTTTCCATCCCCATCCGTGCAATTCGTGCATTACATAAAACAAAATCACAAAATTCAGCACGTCAGACCAGTTCTTTCCATCCTCGAACCCATCATCAAAGGCTTTCAACTCCATCTCCTTTAACTCTTTCTGGCAGTTCTGGATAGACTGCGCAAACATATTAGCCTGCTGATTCGTATACGGAATGAATGCTTTCTTTTTCTGCTTGATTTTCAACTTTCCCATCCAACAGCCCTCCTTATCTTCTGAGTCAGAATGTCAAACTGTAAGAATAATTCCCTGTCCTTACATTTCCTTGCTTTTATGTCACAGTCATAATCATTTATTTGGTATTTCCCTTCTAGCAGGTCGCCATTATTCAGATATCTTTGAAAGACTCCTTTAGAAATCCCGAACCGTTCCAAAATCTCTATTCTGCTCATACTGTCGACGAATGTACCATCTGCTGTAACAATGTCATAAAGTTTCATTTTGTCTCCTTGCTTATCTTTCTTATTCCGTACCCAACTGGAGTATATGCTCTGTCGGTACTAGGGTGGTTTGTTCTGAGCAGGTCATCATCAATCAACTGATTGATATGTTTCCAGACCGTAGCTCTCCCGGCATCTACTTTTTCAGAAATCTCTGTAATTGACGGTGCATATCCAACCAATTTGATATAACTGACGATATACATATAGATTTCTTTTCTAAGAGCCTGTCCCTGTTCGTATTTGTTCTTAGTGTTGTACATTCTTTCTCAGCTCCTTTTGTTTGGAATCAATAAATTTACAAAATGCTAAAACTAATTCTTTCGCTAATGGATCTGAATATATTTCTATCAATTCCATACAGCGGTCATAAGCTGCTTTTGAATATTCATCTGTGAGTTCAACCAGGTAAAACTCTTTTATTAATTCCCATAATTTAGGCATAAACATTGCCATCATTGGAATATCATCTTTTCTTACGCTTGCCATTTCTTCCCCCTCCTTGAATGTGTAACGTGTAACATAAGTATTTAATTTTTCCTATAATTACCTTTTTATATAATTATTAAAATATACTTTATAGTAAAATATTAGTTACATTAGTTACACTAAGTAAAAAATACAGTATTTATAAGGGTTTGAGGTGTATCTTGGGGTGTAACTAAATGTAACTAAGTGTAACTAGTTCTAGTCAAATGGTATCTCACACTCACACATTTTTTCAAATTCACTTAATTTTCTGACTTTTTGGTAGCATATCTGCGGACCATACTTTCCACATCTCACCCGTTTCCCACCATTTTCCCTTTCCCATCCGTCAATGCAGTTCTGCATGATGGAGTGAATTTCGTTGGACTCGAACCTTGTGGGCTTGCGGCCCTCGTTACCCAGCGCCTGTTCATATAGCATTGCAACGCAAACGCGAGGTTCCGTTGTATGGTCTAGCCATTCTTGAATAATTCCAACTCTCACGTCCTCCTCCATAAATTCCTCCTGTTTATCCTCTATATATCGCTGTAAATTCTTCGGAAGAATTAACTTAGGTGTTCTATCGGCCTTTTCAAAAAGCTCCATGGCTTCTCCCCAGGCGTTTGTAAAGTCTGACGCTACGGCTTGTGGATCATCAAACATGGATTTCAGGACGTGTTCTTTTCTCGTGACTATCGGAAGGAATCGTCTATTGCCTGTTCTATCAGTCAGGAAACGGTCATTGTTGGTTGTTCCGGCAAATACACACACTCTTGGTCTCTGCTCTGTTCTGCGCCCATATGGAGGTCTGTACGTGTCCACTGTGGACGTTAGAAATGCCTTGATGCTCTCGACTTCTTTTGCTTTTTTAGTAGCCAGTAGCTCTGCCAATTCCACCATCCACATGCCGCGCAGCTTTTCCGGGGCTTTGTCGCCCTCGACTGTATTGAAGTTGTCGTTATACCATGCGTTATTGAGTGATAAGAGCCTCAGAAATGTAGATTTTCCAATCCCCTGCGAGCCGTATAATACAGGCATGTAATCAAATTTACATCCCGGATGGAATGCCCTGCTGATCGCACCTAACATAAACAGTTTCATACATTCCCTGGAATACTCTGTGTCTTCCACTCCCAGATATTCTGGAAGTAGCTTGTTGATATATCCGGTCTTTTTATTCCACTTATTCTTATGAATGTCAGTAAGCATATCAACAACAGGGTTAAATCTGTTTCTATTTGCCACGATATTAAGTGCTTCCATAATCTTCTCCAGACTCTTTAGCCCGTATTTTGATTCAATGTACGACTTCAAATTGCTGTCATCACTGTTGCTCCATTCCCTGTACATATTTACATGCTCCCATGGGAGACTTCCGCAAACAAAGGGCGCGTATGATAACTCGTTATATTTAATATGTCCATACAAATCAGGGTCATACTCAATGGCTTCACACATGTTCTTAATGCTCTGAATCATTGTTCCTTTTTCTGTAAAATCAAACTCCGGCTCCCTCCACCCTTGCGTTGCAACCCCCTCTGAGTCAATGTGAATGGGCTTTCCTTTATCATATCTAGTCGCACTTGATACAATGACTTTGACTTCCTGTTCAGTTAATGGAGGCGAGCAGGAACTTTCATTCTCAGCCATGGTAGCAGCGAACACTGATTGATCTGACGCTCCTTTCGCCTGCATCATACACGCAAAACGAAAAAGCATCTGATTTCTTTGTCCTGCTGCCACGATATTTGGCATGGTAAAAGCTGCGCCTCGTTTCTGATTGTCATGGTTCAGGAAGTATTCTACATTGTTATCGGCCTTTGCGATCTCAAATTCATCCGGTGAATATTCCCATTCATACCGATTGCCATTCTTGTGTATTGATGGAGGAGCTACTACATACCCGCCATTTCCACGAATATCTACACCATCAATAATTCCGGCTCGGTTCTTTATTTTGCCATTTCCACGATAGTACAAATGGTATCCACCGCGTCCCGTGATAGCTGTCCATGTTTCTGGGAAATCACCGTGTTCACGCTGCCAATCTTCAAGTGAATGATACCCATCTATTCCGCGATCCTCATCAATGTCTAAATCAATTACAAATACATTCTGGCTAACTGAGCCAGTCGCGAGGCCTATGTTTGCATTTGGGTATTTCTGCCACCAGGCTTTTATCTGAGCCGCGTCCGTAGTTGCGTCCTTACATCCATTCCTGGTAAGTGGAACTTTATCGCGATACTTTAACGGGAAGACAGCAAATCCTTTTTTGGCATATTCGATAGCCGCATCATACATACTTGGATATTCATTCATTGTAAACTCCTATGAGCTGATTTAACGTCTCTGGATTGTTTAAAAGATTAATGAAATCTACTACCGTTTTTTCTCGAATGGAATGTATCTTATTATTTGTATCGTGAGCAACGATTGTTCCAGAAGTATAAAAGCTCTGAATTATGCCGTTTTTATCACGTGCATTAAATTGCTTTCCATTATTGAATGCTTCCGCACTGAATCCTGCATCTATTAATTTTAAATAAACATACAAGCTTTTATCCATCAAACTCGCCCCTTTCAAGTCTTTCTTTTAAATCTCTATATAGAATTTCTTTTATCAGTCTCCCAGATGTTTCTTCCTTGCAAAAAACCACATTCATGTTGTATCGGACCATCCATGCAACACTGGAAGCTAAAAACGCATTGGAGTTGAATTTGCTTCGATATTTACCGTTCAAAAGGTTTTCCCAGCTCGAATTTTCGCAGATGAGGTAAATCCTGCACTGCTGATCTAATGCTCGCTCAAACTCTCTTTGAAATCTCTCACGCCCTCTGGTAAAACATGCAGCTAACTCATCTAAATTCATTTTCCGTTCCACCACGCAGAATGGCTTAATTGTGCTATTGACATCAAACAGTAACTCACCACTCGGCAACACTACATTATAGGTATAATCACCATAATCCAATGTTGCTCGACTATATGGAGCGGAAAAGGATTTATACCGCTTCTCCGCTCGTTCGGTCGCTTGTTCCCTGGAATCAACAAGAATCTGGAAAGACTTTAAGACTTCTTTTTGATCGAAAATATCCATTAGTTGAATGGCATCTCCTCATCTGCACCGTCTGGAACACTCATGAAATCATCTGAATTAGTGCGTGAAGAATTATTACTGTTCAAAACTCTGTCTTTTGGGAGCTTGTAATCACCGGAGCGAATTTTATCGACTTTACAGAAGGATGCCAGATTGGTAGCTCTTCCAATGCTTCCGTCATTCTTTTCATATTCTCTTTCATTAAAAAGACCGCCGGCAATCTTACCTTTGAATTTCTGCTCATCCCAGTCAAAGTGGTATCCCGGATTGGATTCTTCAAGAGCTTCTGTAAATGTTTTAAAGCGTCTCTTTGTCCAGTTATCTTTCTCTGACCCGTCATCATTCGGAATATTCAGAAGATAATTGCAGTGCCATTTCTTATCCTCGCTCTGCTGGGCTTTATATTCTTTTGCATAGAAGCCCGCATATTCGCCTTCTGCAATATCGCAACTGATTTTTACATACTGACCTACGCTGTTGTTGCAAACTTCGGCTCCAAGAATTTTCACCACATAGCCACCTTTTGGAAGCACTTCGTAATCTCCGTAAGCCTGTGTTTTTTCGTAATCTCCAAATCTTTTAATTGCCATGTTTTTTATCTCCTTTTAAATATTTGTTATAGTCATAGCACATAGAAATGGCTTCTTCTTTGCTCGCACATTTCCTGTACTCACGAATTGCTTTATCGCGGTATAATTGACGGATATAATGCGATTCGCATCTTATCCGATAGGCGTATCGGCCTATTAAAAATACATACCAGTTTTGTTCTCTCATCAAAACTCCTTCATAACTTCAATGACCTTCACAATATCATTCGGAATATATTCCTCTTCAAATGCTCCCAGCGGCGTTCTTGCAGTGTCATTATGAGAAGTGGTTGAAAAACAATAGGTATTCTCCTGCTTCATTGATCTGAGTAACCAGTTGAATTTACTGTCGATGTTGTTTTTCTCAGTCTTTCTTCCATTGGTTTTGATTCTGGTAAACTCATAGCCTGCATCAGTCATTTCTGTTTGCGTGTGGAACAGCAGGATCACTGTCAGATCATCTCTGAGCTTTGACGGAATATCTACCAAGTCCCAGATGCTCGAGGCGAGGTCCATCCACTTGTCATAGCCTTTCTCTTTGCATCTTCTCATTTCGTCTGATACCATTAAGTTATTTACAGTATCAACAACGAAATAATGGATATGTGGTGCTTTTTCTGCAATGTTTAAAAGATATTTGACTATAGTCTGCGGGAAACTGGTCTTTACATAATTGTTCTTATCAGCGGAATACTGATCTCTCCACCCTTTCCAATTCAGACCTTTTCCATCGCAATCACAGTAATAAGTTTCTCCTGGATTGAGATTGCGAAGGGATGTACTTTTACCACTTCCGGGTTCACCCATGATTCCAATTAAGTTTGCCATAGCTCACACCTCCGCTTTGTCGTATACGATATGTTTGCTGCCTTCGATAATCAGAAGACTTGCAATCTGACGCATTGATAAAGTACTCTCATTGTAAATTTCTGTCAGCGCATTGTATGCTTCTCCTGTTACTTTTACCGCTGCGTCTTTTTCTGCTATTGTTGGTTTCTTCCTCGCTGGAATATGGATTTCAAATTCAGTCATTTTTGTTCCTCCTTATATAATTTCTGAGCCGCTAAAAGCCCATTTAAAGCCTGTATATAGTTCGCCAGTGTCCTTGCCTTGTACTGTTCTTCAATTGGATTATCCGGCACTGTAGTAAGTTGTATGTCGATTAATCTCAACACTTCCTGAATGCGTTCATCCATACTTACACCGCCTTAAAGAAGCAATACAGGTTATCTGATGCATCTCCGAACTTCTCTCCGTCGATATCTTCGGCTTTGTGGTATTCCACATGGTCCAGAGACATATCGCAGTTCTCATAATCCAGAATGTAATCACCTCTGGATTGAAGCTCTCTGAGTAGTTCATTAATACATCCTGCTATCTCCAGACTGGGAAGAAGTTTCATAATCGCTATCTGTTTACTCATTTGGGCACTTCCCATCTATCAGAAGTTCCAGTAAGAAAGCTTTGATTACTTTGAGGCTTTCGCGGCTTGCATTCTCATAAAATGGGTTAAAAGATACGCTTTGGTACAAATCCCACTTGAATTTGCCGTAGGGAAGGCCAGCGTCTTCTTTTCTCTTAAGTCCACATGCTTTCAATCCATAAATTGAATAATTGAATGAGACACTTGCTGTCGGAACTTCATTCACAACTCTTTTACAGAGTCCATAAATTTCGTCAATCTCTTTCTCAAACATTTTCATTTACCTCCTATATTTATTCCCATTCTTTATTGATCTGCTTAACTGTCCAGCATGTAGTAATCACAAAAGCAATGTTCAGCCAGACAGATATGTCTATGTATTTACCGGCAAGAACACACGCCGCAATGATGATATACTGTTTCATCTTACCTTTCCTACAATCCATGCAAGGTTGCTGGCTACCAGTGCGGCAGTTGTGACCAACCATGCAATAAACCATTTTCTTACTTTTTTTCTACTTTCTTCGACAATTTCTGTCGCAAGAATGAACTCAAGTTCGTCCCATGTCGGAACATTTTCACATTTATTTGTGTTATTTCTGCTCATATCGTGCTAATTTCTCCTTTTTGGTATTTACAATTAGCAGATACGAAGTTATAATTAACCTGTACCTACTAAGTGTGGTTTAGTTGGTGCAAAGCTCCGGGGCGGAGATGTCGACTCCCTCCGGGGCACTATCACTTTAATGCTTCTTTTCCTCTCCAGACATATCCTGTTTCTTCCCAGAGCTTTCTTGGAGAGATAACAAATTCTATTCTGCCAGAACCTTTTCTGTCGTGAATCACTTTATTCCCACGATACGCCGTACCGATAGACAACCATCCATAGATGATTCCTGCTCTGACAGATGGTGTAGGAATGCCTGTCATTTTGCTCACGTCTGATACTGTCAGGCGTTCGTTTGAAAATTCCGGCATCTGTGGAATGCCTGATATGATTCTTGCAACCTCTGCAGCGAACTGATGAACTTCTGCATTTTCTTTGACGTAAAGGTTTCCTTCTTCTGGGGTCATAATTATTCACCACTTTCTTTTTCTTTTACAAAATGCTTTTCCATCAGGTCGGCAATCATAAGGTACTCTTCCGCAATTTTGCCCTCTCTGGTATTTTTTACCTGTTCGCGGAACTCTGGAATTGTTCCTAAGAAACAACCGCAAGATACTCTGATCTGCTTATCTTCGCACTGAAAGAATGTAGTTGTACGGAACTGAGTGCCGAAACCATGAATGGTTGTATAGTCTGCATTGCCGGAGACCTCTGCATTGCCGTAGACCCATGCATTGCCGTAGACCTCTGCATCGCCGGAGACCCTT
>ERZ1024479.8-NODE-8-length-52566-cov-47.149359_pt1 | contig 52566 bp, 74 predicted proteins | sample MGYA00520800_ERZ1024479 | MGnify/ENA primary metagenome ERZ1024479 (study PRJEB33242, sample SAMEA3444313) | Homo sapiens | biome: Host associated; feature: Gastrointestinal tract; material: Stool | place: Uganda | collected 2011-01-01 ... | reverse complement strand
TAATCTCCAGTATTGGTTGCCGCTGACTGATTTCCAGTATTGGTTGCCGCTGAATGATCTCCAGTATTGGTTGCCGCTGACTGATATCCAGTATTGGTTGCCGCTGAATAATCTCCAGTATTGGTTGCCTTATCATTTTCCCAATCAACTTGTTCTTTGATATACTCAACGCCAGCTTTGATAATTCCAGCAATTCCAATCTCTGCTTTTACGGAAATTTTCTTCCCAACTCTCTTGCTATCACCAGATGATTTCTGATCGTTTGCATCAAGCTCAACTTCGCAATATCTGGAATCTGAAGGAGGATAATAACCGAATACATCCATTGGAAATTCGCAAGCATGGAATCCACAATTACAAATGTCTGCTGTTTCTTTTGTGTATTCTTTTCCAATTTCATACTGGAAACCTCTACACTTTAAGTCCTTGTCAAAGCCTTTGAAGCATTTCATTCTTTCTTTTCCTCCTTTGTCTCCTCCACATCAAGCCCAAGCATCCTAAATGCCATGTCCTTTGTGAAATCATAATCATTAATGCTATTCGCCCAAGCTTCAAACGCCTTTAATCTTCCAACCAGAAGTGCGTATTCCTCATTGGCGTTCTCGGGAATATAATCTGTGCTTTTATTTTCTCCCATGCTTAGTCCTCCTTATCTTTTGTTCCAAATGTTTTAAGCATTTCTTCCAGAAGCGAAACAATCGGAATCATTGCATCTACCTGTTTGAACTTTTCCTTGATTTCTTTATCAAGTTCTTCCTCACTCATAAGGCCATGCTCAAACGAATGTCTAAGCTGCTCTTTTACTTCTTCCTCTTCTCCACCATCTTTTACGAACATCTCTTTAATTTCGTGGGTGATAACTGCATACTCTGAAAGAATATCAATACCTTTGCCAGAAATTTTGACTAAGCCGTTTTCAAATTTAATCATTGTTTTTCCTCCCTATTTAATTTCTTAATTTGCATAGTGTTCTTCGATGTAATCAAGAAGAATCTTTCGATTTATTCTGTAACATCTACCAATCTTACGAACTGCTCCAGAAGTTTTTGCCAATTCCCGAACAGTGCTAAGCCCTAAGTTTAAAGTTTCACAAGCCTGTTTTAATGTAATTAATTCTCCTAATTGATTTGTGTTACTCTCTGATTTATACATGCTGTTTCCTCCCTGTTTTCATTTATTCTCTCCTTCTGAATGGTATAATGTTCACAGAAGGGAGGTGTTAAAATGCTTCTACAAATAAAAGTTTCTTGTAACTGTCGTTGCAGTTACTACTTAAACGAAAAAATAAGTGCGGATAAAATTTCGTGCCCAAACTGTGGTAAAGAACATCCGTATTCAAAAGAAATTCTTTCAATGCTTCATACCGCAAATGAAATTCAAGATGTATTTGATTCTGACGGTTTTGATATTAAAGGCATTACCACAGAAGTCATTCTTTAACTGGAATATATGAAGTTTCTTCAACAACCAACTTCATAAATTCTAAGAACCCTTTTGCTTCTGTAACGGACAGATGGCATTCGGCAATTTCATCCTTTACCTTTTTGTAAAGTTCATCTGCTTTCTGTCCGTTTCTTCTTCTGAACTCTAAATATTTCTGTCCCTCACGGCTTGACATCTTTTCAGATAAATATTCTTCAAAATTCATTATGTTCTTCCTCCCCTAACTTGCCATTTTATTTCCCAAAAACTTGTTAATAAAATACAGCTGTCCTTTTCCAGTAACTTTTGTGGTTCTCGTTACTCGAACACTTCCGTCTGGATTCTGAACACTGGATTCCTTAACTTCAAACAATCCCTGTTCAATGTATCTCTGCATTGGCATATTGTAACTCGCACCAGTTTTCATCAGATATCCGTTTTCTCGCATCCACTGGAATAATCTCTTCTGTCCCGTCTGGACACCGTTCTGGCAAATCAACTTTGCAAGATCACCAATAAGGATTGAAGTGTGGCTGGTTGATACCGCATCTGCAAAAATTGTTTTCGGCTTGTCTGCTTCAATTTTCAGTCTTTGCTTTTCGATAATCTTGTCCCTCTCTGCGATTTTCTTCTGCGCTACCAGAATTGCTTTCGCCATCAATTCTTCATCAGAAAGTGTTTCTTGTCCTGCAATGTAACCGCCGTTCTTACGGATGGATGGGAGGACTTCATCTGTCACCCAATCTGTAAAACGTTGTGCCGATTCTTTTCGACTTTGGAATATTGTTTTGTACAAATTAGCTTCATTGATGTACAGAAGTTTCTGGTTTCCGCCTTTTGTAAGGGTATCCATAGTACGGATACCCTTTTCGGATAACCGCTGTTTTACATTTCCAACATTTGTTATCTCCAACGCTCTGCAAACATCAGATAAACAAAACATTGGTTCGTTTTCAACCATTACCGTCCGAATATCTCCGAACTCTGGCGAATTAAAAATCTGTAATTCGTTCATTAGTCTCCTTTCTTAATAAATTTCTAATTCAATTTAATTGAATTTGTTAGGCACAAAAATAAAGTCCATAGGAATTCCAGAAAGCTCACTCATTTTTCTAAGCTGTGATAATGTCGGCTCCGTTTTTCCTTTTTCCCAATTAACAACTGTGCTATTGGAAATACCGAACATTTCAGCCCATTCTTTCTGATTATATCCAGCGTTCACACGAACTGCTTCTAATGAAATTTTTGGCATTTGCTCATCTCCTTTCTTAACTGATGGTCTTATTGTAATTCATTTTAATTGAATTGTCAACACTAAAATTCAAAATAATTGAATTTGCTATTGAATTTTTTATTGATATGATGTACAATACAGTATGTAAGGAGGAGGAACATCATGATGACAGATGAAGAACAGAAAAGAATCTTTTCAAACAATCTCAACAAGTACATTTCATTAAGTGGTAAACAGCAAAAAGAAGTTGCCGAAGCAGTAGGAACCAACCCATCTACATTTAATATGTGGTGCAAAGGTAACTCAATGCCGGGAACAGGAAAAATCAGAGCATTAGCAGATTATTTCCGAATTGGAATGTCAGACTTAACGGATTTAAAAGAAGAAAAAGAAATTGATGCAGAATATTCTGATGTGTCAATGAAAATCGGGCTAACAGATCCACGATTCATGAAAATCATTCTTGAATACGATAAGCTGTCGCCCGATAAAAAAGATTTGTTATGTGATTTCTTTGAAAAGTTTATTTTCTAGGTTCTAAGGGCGGGAATTATCTTCCTGCCCTTTCTTCTTTGTAGCCCCTTTTAACAAACCAATAGATAAGGTTTAATATCTTTTCGCTGTGTATTTTCTGTATCATCTCAATAATTTCTTTCTTGTAATCCACGTAAATCCCTCCCAATATTCCAAACGTATGTTCTTTTTGCTAAATTATATCATGTTTTCATAACCATATACCGGGACGGAATCATCTCCACTTAAATCTTTCCTGGCAAGTTGTTTTTCTCCGACTTTTCTATGAATTATAATCTTTTTTGCATAAATATTGTGATTACAGGCTTTTTTGATCGTATTATTAATATACAGGGGAATTCCAGATGTTAAACAATTTGCCTCTACCATACATCTCTTTGGAATACGACTTTCCTGTATAATCTCTGCCTGTGGCATGATGATTCTCTCTCCCCCACAAGAATTGTTTTGTTCCAGGCAGATATTAATTTGAACGGATAAAAGCAATTGTATTATTAACAAAAACAATGCTATTTGTTTCGACTTTTCTTTCATATAGAACCTCTTTACACTACTTTTTTAGTATGATATAGTGTATTATAACAATATTTTCAATACAAAATGAATTTTGGCAAAAACGTGTTCTGTGATGGCGAAATTTGCAGAAAAGAGATGATTTGAATGCGAATTGCGATATGTGATGACAACGAAATCCAGATTGGTATATTTATTCATCGGATTAATAATTTTCTTAAACGAAATGGTGATGTAAAAGCATTGATTACTCCGTATGATAAAGGCCAGCCACTTATTGATGATATGGCAGATGGTGAATGGTATGATATTGTGGTTTTGGATATCGTTTTGAAAGAAGAAAATGGAATTGAAGTCGCAAAGGAATTAAGAACAAATGGCTATGATGGAAATATTATTTTCTGGACAGCCCACAAAGAGTATGTTTTTGAAGCTCTTGATATACTCCCGATTCACTACATTATAAAAGGTTCTGAAAACGGCAGAATGTATAGCGCTTTTAATCATGCTCTGGAACATATCCATAAAAGCACTCTTATGATAAAAGGAAAAGATTTTATTCATCGGGTGGAGTTTCAAAATATCGAATATATTGAGAGTTTGAATAAATACATTATCATTCACTGTACTTGCGGTACGGTTTATACGGAACGATGCAAACTATCCGATATTGAAGAATTACTGGATTCCAGATTCTTGAGATGCCACCAGAGCTACATAATAAACATGGACGAGGTAAAAGAAATAAACACTTCATTCCTTATGTTCTCTGGAAATACAGTGCCGATCAGAAGGAAGGACTTTGCAAAAATAAGAAACGAATTTGAAGAATATACAACATTTAAGTAGCTCCCGGGAAAGCCCCGGGAGTATTATTATTTCAGTAATTCATTGACTTTTTTCTGCACTTCTGCGTAATTGTAGCCCAAACTCTCCAATTTCTTCCGTCTCGTATCACCATTTCCATAAACACCGTTAATTACCTCTATCGCAACCTGGTCTACACTTTTCTTTGCTGTCACGGAATACACTGCTTTTCCGTTCCAGTCAAAAACAGCATAGCCAGTCTTGCAAGCCTTTTTCGCATTTTCCAGTGACTTGTAAGCTCCGATCTGGCTTTTGGAATCCTTCCAGGTCTTACGGACACGGTAATACTTATCAACTTTTACTGTCGGCTTTGTGATTGGAGTTGTTACGGTTTCACTGGAAATGAGCTTCTTGAATCTCGCCCAGTCACCCTTTCCGCGGATAACGGAAGGACAATTCTTAGCGCACACATCATAGTGTTGCACAACTCGGCTTGCCGGGATTCCGTATTTTTTCATCAACTGCTTGCACACATCCACGGTATTTTGGAAAGCCTTTTCGTAGTTATATCCAGCATTCATGCACATTTCAATTCCGATAGAGTTATGATTGTTTACGGTTCCAAAAAGCTTACCGCCGTAATTTACACCAACATGCCAAGCCCCTCTGTTGTATGGGAGCGCCTGGTACGCGGACTTATCGTCAACAAATACGTGGGCGGAATAGCCTTTAAAATTGCCGTTATGCTGTGCGGTAGCGTGTGCCTTGGCATCTGCTGTTTTGGCTGAATTATCCGTGTTATGGATAACGATATAGAGCGGTGTTTGCCCTGTGTAGCTGTTGTTGTTGCTGATTACTGAGGTGTTGATATTCATGTATGTTCTCCTTTCATGTTTGGGTTAAAAAGTGCATAATAAAAAGCACCCCATTTGGAGTGCTCTTTAGCATAAACTCTTTATACAATATATCTCTTATGATTAAATTTCACAGAATCGTGGCTGATTTTAGCATAAATCATTGTGGTATCAAGCTTTTCATGCCCCAATATTTCTTTTACTTCTGCAACGTTCATTCCTCTATTTAAGGCATCTGTCGCCATTGTGTGTCTAAGCAAGTGCGGAAACAGGCTTCTTTCAATTCCAGAACGCTTTTGAATAGCCTTTATTCTTGCATATATTGATTCTTTTTGCATTCCGTTATACGGTTTTCGAAATATAACAAATACAGAATCTGATATTGAATCTTTTGGTCGTTCCAATTCAAAGTATTTTTTCAGCATGTATTCCGCTTTTGCATTCAAATAAGATGTTCGGTGCTTACTTCCTTTTCCAAACAAATGAACCTCTTTGGAAGTAAAATCAATATCACTAATTTTTAAATTCACCATTTCGGATAAACGACAGCCTGTACTGTAGAAAAGCTCAATCATTGCTTTATCTCTGTAATTTTCGCAAGCATCACGCACTATTTCAAGTTCCATGTTGCTAAGTGGCTCTCTTGGCTTTTCCTCGAATTTAATGGGCTTAATACTTGCGCATGGATTGTTCGGAATATACCCCTCTTTCCAACACCAATCCATAAAGGTGTTTATGACAAGCCGTTTTCCATCCAGTGTCCTATTGCTAATCCCTGTGCGTTTCTGAGTTTCATATAGATAAATCCGTATATCATTTGTTGTAACCTGTTCAAACGGTCGGTTAATGTGTTCGAAAAAATCCGTGAGGTAAAAATTATAGGTTTTCATGGATTCCGGTGACATACCCTCAATCTTTTTTGCAACCATATAAACCCTGTAGCAATCTGGGACATTGCTTTGATAAGGGACTACATGTGTTTCTCTCTGGCTGATATCGTAGTTAGACGTAAACACTTGCAATTCCTGTAATACTGTCCTCAATGCTTCGTCTGAAATCTTTCCATCCAACTTACTTACAAATTCGTTTGCAAAGTTTTCCATAAAAAATACCCTCCTTTTGGGTTCACAAAGGGAAGGTACTATGCTATAATATAGTCGTACCCTTTGTGGTGCTTGGAGCTGAGTTTTTTGTTTGGTAGACGGGAACTCAGCTCCCTTTTTATTGTTCCAATTTTGATATACTGATTATAGCATATTCATTTTATGTTTGGTAGTGTTTTGTTATTTTTTTCTTACTTCTCCAATAAACTCTATAGATAATTATGGCGTTGCAGCAGGTGGAATATGTTTAACTAACGTCGAAAACCTTACAAAAGGAAGTTATAGAGGTACTATTGCTATGATTACTTACTAAATAATTATTTTATGCCTTTATAGTCCATATAAGAGTATCATCTTTCATCATTTGTATGCCATTCATTCCATCCGTATAAAATCCAATGGTCGTTCGTTTTCCATCAGTTGTAAAAAAATCCAGGTATGCATTATCTATACCAGAGGAGCCCGAACGGAAAATAATTCTACTTATATTTCCGTTAAAATTTGTTTTGGATGTCTCACTATTTAGTGCATTTATTGCACCAATGATTGTCTTGTTATTGGTCTCTAATTTAGAGATAACCGCCGTTGCCATCTTATCAACGACATAATCCCAAAACTTGCTCATTAGTCCACGTTTGTTCGCTTTTGCGGTTGCATCATATAGCATAACCTCGTCATTATCTGCTAACGTATCTTTTGATGTGTATTCTGTCCATTTTGGCATGTTTTTGCCCTCCTTTAATTCAGCTGATTTTTGTTGATATAGGTTTCAATAAAAAGAGGATGATTTCTCACCCTCTTTATACTGATTTGCTTAACAATTGTTTAATTTCTGCAAGCTCTTCTTTAATATTTTTTAATTCAGATTTCAATTCTTCATTCTCGGATTTGAGTTCCTTTATCTTTTCATGGTTGAATTTTATCATGGCGAACATGGATGGAATCATAATTCGGTAATTCCAATCCTCTGGCTTTCCATCTGGTAAATGGTTTACTGCAATTGGGAAACGCCTTTCCATGTCCTCTGCAAGGAACATTGGCATTAACTTGTCGTATCTGCTGTCGTTTTTATCGAGATATCCTTCTTTATACTTCGCCCAAATAACCTTTGTCCTATAGAGTTCTTCCAGTTCTTCTTCTTTAACAGTTGTCCGAATTGACTTATACCGCCAAGAAGATGATGGAACCTTAATAACCATGCCTTGACTGTTAACTCCCAAGTGCGTTCCGTCTGTAATTGCTCCAAGGTTTTCAATACAAAAGAAATTACTTTCATCTCCAAATTCACTAGATTTAGGACTGTTTTTAATTTTTACGCCACCATCAATGACGAATCCGTTTCCATTTGCTTTTAGATCAACGCCATTTATAGTTACCATGTTGTTTTTTGCATCAAGTACAATGGCGCCGTTTGCAGAGGTTAATTTTCCGTTTACTTTATCAATCTGCCAGTTGCCAATTTCCCCAGTTAGTGACTTTACACTTCCAGAAAATTCACCTTGGTTAAAATGAACACCTGTATTGTCGATATATCCAACCTGTGTTCCGCTTGCATTCAGAATGGAAAGTAATCCATTTCCGTTATTTGAACCACCAAGTTTCAATGTACCTCCATGGGCATAGGTGAATGAAAAATACAATTCTCCATTTTCCATGTACATGCCCTTTATTGCGCCGTTGTTTGTAAGCATATTGAACACTTGCTCATTTGTGTAAGCGTATTCAAGTTTTGGCATGTAAATATAAGTATCATATTTTACGCTAGATCCAACTGATGATGTCAAGATTCTTAAACTGTTCAAACTGTCGTTTGGTAAACCAGATAAAGTCGTTGTTGCTTGAAGCCTTTGCCATTCAGTTGTAGTTTTAGCATTTAATATTGTTTTACTTCCAAGATACGCATATACTTGTGTTGCAACACTGGTTTTTATCCAAAACGAAAAAGTATAATTTCCAGTAACTTTTATTGGCTTATAATTTTTCGTTCCAAATTGTGCTCCAGTTCCGTTTATTTTGATTGCATTTTTGCCGCCATCTACATCCTGAACTTCATACTCATATGTATATGCACTTTGTGTAGACCAATAATCTTTAACATTTTGTTCTGTTAGATAATACCCTTTGATTATATTGTCCGATGTAATATCTTGGACTTGTTTTATAGCTTCTTCCTGTGCTATATCTGCAACGCTTTTATTTCCAAGTGTAAACTGTGAAGCTGCTATTGTTACCGCTCCAGTAGTTTTGTCAATGGCAAAAGTGGTCTTTCCACTGCTATCAACAACCCTAATTCCTTTGGCTTGCACGTATTCTCCATTTACATAGACATTTCCATTTTCGTCTAAGTAAATCCCCTGTGCTTTCCCACCATTGGTGAGTTTGCTGAAAATATCGGCTTGTGTCTGTCCAGAAACTGCGGTACTGGCAGAAGAATCCGCAATTTCCTTTACTGTTTTTCCTTGTAAGGAAAAAGTCTTTGGTGCAAGAATAACATTTCCTTTGCTGTCAATTTCTAAGGTTACGTTCTTATCATCATCAATAACTTTCAGACCACGACCGTTGATTCTCTCACCGGCAAGCAAGCCAGCCAGAATGTATTTTGCATTGATGTATACTTTTCCGTCTTCGATATAGATTCCCTGTTCCGTCCCACCTTTTGTGAGTTTATTGAACACTTCGTCTTGTCCAAGACTGGTATCGTAATTATCAATTGCATTTTTGATATCGTCTTTGTCCGCATACTTGAAGTCAATCCAATCGGACGCATCAAAATTCCCATCAACACGATTTACAGTGGAAGTTTTGAGAGAAGCCTTTCCTTCACTATTGGTCGTTACCCACAAGTCACCTTTGTAATATGGTGGTTTTGGCTGAACCATATAAACAGATGATTTACCATCTATCTTGTCCAACAATTCATCTGGGATAGACTGTGGTTGCCAGATACCAGATTTAAAAATCCATTGTGTGTTATCCGTGGTATTGTGCCAGAGGTCTCCTTCATGCTCTACTTTTTCCGATTCCCACACTAGAACAATTTCATTTCCACTGGTGTCCAAAATCTTGTTTCCATTCGCATCAAGCCATGGCTGTTCTTCTGTCTTTGTCCATTTAAGAGAAGGATCGTTTGGCTGATACCAGGTTTCGATTTTCCCATCTATCTGTGTCTTTAAAGAATTAAGTGAATCTTTAAAAACACCATTGATAAATAAGTCCAAAGAGCTATCGTCCGTATACTTTGAAGCCTTTTCCCAATCATCTGCCGAATAAGAACCGCTTGCTCTGGCAACCTTACATCTCATAAGGTCTCCGTTTGTACCTTGCGACCAGAGATCACCAATATCATATGGCGGTTCTGGCTGAACTACGAATACGCGCCGCTTATGATCTGCTGTGTCCTGTGCTCTTTCTGCGGCGGCAAGTGCTAACGTGATATCGGTGTCTTGTACTAATTGCCACTTCCATGTTGCCCCATCTTGCATAAATCGGTAAGCATATCCTTTGGATTTCCAGTAAAATAAGTCACCCTCATGTTTCTTTCGTTCTTCGTTGGTAGTCCATTCTGAAGCTGGGATATTCTGTAATGTTGGTTCATAATCATAAAAATAAGTCTCAATCTGTCCATCGATTTGAGACTGTAAATTATTAATATCAGTTGTGTATGTATTGCTGATAAAATCATTAACCTCGGCTTCTGCTTTTTCCTTTGCAATCGCATTAACATCTTTTCCCTTAATTTGTACAGAATCCGCATTAATAACAACTCTTCCTGTTGTTATATCAACCAAGAAAGTTGTGTTTCCATCTTTGTCAATCGCCTTAATGGTTCCCGTATTAATCCAGTCAGCATTAACACCTGTAGCAGTAAGGATTCTGGCGATCACATCACCATCAACCGTCATACCGCCATTCCAATGTTGTCCACCATCTGTGGAAACAGCCCATGCTTCCGCAGTCATTTTCCATACAATGTCAGAATCGGATAGCTGTGGTTTGTTATGGAGATAATAAATGTTGCTTCCGTCCGGCTGTGTTTCCACTGTCGTGTATGTTCCCGAAGATTCCGCAAGGCGTTGCGATAATTCTTCCAGTGCTTTTTCTCGGGCGGCACGTTCATCTTTTAAGTTCTTTTTATTTTCAGCCTGTATCTGTTGATTAAGAGTATATTGCTTTTGATTACTTCTGGAAACACTCTTTGCGCTACATTCTAGCTGTTCAAAATTGCCAGGATTAAGGGTAACAGACGTAAGATAACTCTTGTATACATTTCCGTTTCTATCGGAAATCGAAATAGTGTCACCAGCTTCCCACGCAATGTTAGTCAAAGCGCCTGTGGTAAATGGTCTGAATTTCAGCCCCACGCACCTGTCTGCTATAATCTGGCAGATTTCTGCGCCAGTGCCCTCTTGAACCAGCTTATTATCACTGATTTCGATAACATAGCCAGATTTCCCAGACTGATATGTTTTCGCTTCATTTTGAGAAGAATTTTCAACGTATTCTGTAACTTTTACACCTGTTATTTCAAGGTCATAGAGCCAAGGAGTAAATCCATTTGTATCAGTGGATGTAATCCCTTTTTGCATGATGGTGATAATCTGTGCACCTGTTGTGTCAAGAATGTCGTTCCCATCAGTATCTTTCCATGGAGTTTCAACCAAATTGTAAAATTTATCCGGTACTTCACGCTCATACCATCCAAGGAAAAGCCTTCCGTATTCGTCACTTTTCGCCCACTGACATCCCATCTGTGCTACCCATGCAATTACCTGTCGAAAAGTAATACTGCTATCATCTGGTCGATTCTGAATCACAAAATCATCATTATCAAATCGTGTTGATTGAAGTGTTACTCCGCAGACTTCGCAAGCATCCTGGATGATCTGTAATCTGGTTGCTGGGTATGTCAGTTTACTATCAGAATAATCACGGTCAAACAATCGCATGGAATCTTCGCAAGTTAAACTGATAATAGCTGTGTTCTGATATGGTGCATCTGTTACTGTCATGGTACAGATACGAATTTTTTCAATACCAGTGGATAATTCAAGCCCGATATGGCAAACAACCCTTGCCCCATCCCAAATATAATCTGTGTATTTGCCAGAAAAGTTGTTGATCTGCAAGGTTAGTTTATTTACGATAGCTGCGCCGATATCAAAAGAACCGTTTTGCGATACTGCATCCTCAAATTTGAAGCCATTAGACCACAAGTCCTCGTCAGTGATGGACAAAGTTGTACCATCCGTAAAGGTAAAATCTGCATATTTCAGATAGTTGCGGTTCCCACTATTCTGTTGTTCTTTAAATTCCGTTGATAAATTTCGCATATCTTACCTCTCGATAAATTCAAAGTTAAGTCCTTCCATACGTTCGTTGCCAACCCACCAGCACTTGAAAGGGGATTCCCTGTCACCAACATAAAATGTTCTGGTTTCGTGCTTATTCGCAGACAGCAAGTCTGGATATGTAACCTGTATGTACTCTGGGTTTACCGCCTGTATAATCTTGCAAGCGGTGTCCCAGTCTGGCCCATTCCAACCAACAGACAGTTTCCGTTTCTGTCCAACTCTGTTTTTGTGCATGGTTGTATCGTCAGTTCTACCCGACTCCGCCGCCGATATATCTTGTAATCCCCACTCAAAAGAAGAAGGACAGGGCAATGCTACCCCGTCCACTTTCAAAAAAACTTCTGCCATATGCTAACCCTCAAGCAATCATTTTTGTTGCTTCGTTTTGAACAAATTCTTTAATTTGCTGATATCCCCATCCACAATTAATAAGACTGCTTACAAGCATTTCCATGCTCTGAACTTTCGCCAAGTCATCACCTGTGAAGAAATCTCTAAGATTCTCTTTGGCTTTTACGCCATAATCACTTTCAAGTTCTTTGGCTGTTTTTCCGAATAAATTACGATAAATTAAATTTGTGTAATTCGGATAAGCAAATCTTTTATTCGGGCTTTCCGTTATTTTCATCTTAATTGTATCTGTGAGAATATGCCGAATAACAACGCCCTTGTCACGCTCGATTTGCCATTGCTGACGTTCCGTATATAAGCGTTTTAACTCGCTTTCCATCTGGTTGAAGGCTTCAATATACTTAATTTTCCATTGTAAGGCTTTTTCACCAGTAAAGCCCATTACGAGCAAGGAAAAACCATCTCTATCCATTTCGTACATTGGATATTCTTTTCCACGATTCTTATATGTTGTAAGTCGAAAAAATTTGGCGGCTGAATTATCAGCCACGAGATTTTCAATTGATTGTAGAACATTCTTATGTTCTTTCTCAAAAACCTCTGCAACTTTCAGACTTGTTGTAATAAGTTTCTCTTCGTATCTTTTTCCAACGATTTCTACCAGCATAAATTCATATCTCCTTTACGATTTATTTTTTGGCAACAAAAAAGCGCCTACCCCGAAAGGTAAACGCTTTAAAATTTGCTTATTATGATTTTATATTATAGCATACGGTGAAAGTATCATTCAGTATACTTCGGTATCATTTCAATAATCTTTTCACATATGCATAAACAACTTTCAGCCAGTGGCTATTATTGCAGTTCTGTACAAGATTGATAATCTCCGTCTTATAGTAAATTCATTCTACAATTCCTCCCAACACTCTAATCAATTTCTGTTTGCGGTTATACTTCAAAATCTCGGAAATCTGTCCCATCATATCATCCATTGTCATATTGCTCTTCATGCTGTTGCAACGCTTACACGCCAGTTGCAGATTCTTAATATCATTGGTGCCGCCCCGGGACAACGGCGTAATGTGGTCGATTGTCATTTTCTTAAACTTGACAGGCTTACCGCATATCGCACATTTTCCGTTGCACTTGGCATACACGCTCTTTTTCTGAAAGTCATTGAACTGGATTCTATTTGCCATAATATCACGCTTCCCCGATTAACTGTTTGGTAAAGAGATACATTCCCTTTAATTTTGGCAGGTCTTTCAAATTGATAAGATTTTCAATAATTCTCTGGCGGTACATATACTCGTCCAGAAGCACTAAGCACTCGTTGTTGTCTGCGTTCAGTTCGTCTATTGTTTTCTGTAATTCAGCTTTTGTCATTTTATTTTCCTCCTGTGTATCCCTGTAAAATCTAATTATGCGATTTCTACTCTGTATGCAATCATCATTTCTTTAATCACGCTAACGTAAATATCTTTCAGCCGCTTATTCTGCATAATCACGGACAGTTTGTTAATCTGGTTAGTCTGTGCCTTGGTGCAACCTCTTTCCTCGGCTCTGGAAATCGCATTTCTAAGTTGCTGATCTAATCGGCAACCAGCCCTGTCCGATAATCTGCGGTAGCTTTCGTTTCTGGCGGCGGCGTATTTATTTCCGAATGAGTAAGAGAAATCATCGCTCTCGGCAATCTTTGAAATACATCTGTTTACCCACTTCTCTGTTCCAACATCAGAATCCGTTCCCTTAAAGGTATCAATGATGGTTTTCATGTTTTTCTCTTGTTGGTCTGCACGTTCCGCAAGTTTCTTCTGTTCCAGTTCAGTCTTGGCTACTTGTTGAAAAATCTGATTAAACATTTGCAGTTCCGGGGACAATTTAGAATAATCAATTACTTGTTGTTTTACCTTTTCTTCAAGTCTAGTAAAATATTCTCTAGCTTCTTCTGCTTTTTCGCTATTACCTTTTACCGATAACTTCTTTGCAAAATGAGCAGTAAGTTTGTAGTCCTTAGTAGCCTGCCCTCCCCATTCGTCATTAATGACGAATGCCCAATAATCAACGTTTTCCTCTGCAAATTCATTTCCTGTAATGTTGCTCTTGCACCATCTTGAATAATTGCTAGAATCCAATTCTAAAAAGGCATATAACTTTCTTGCAGTAGTCATTCCCTCTTCATCAATGCCAAGTGCGATTTCGATAGGTGTCTGGCTTGCTGTGTTAATTGTGATTTCGTTCATATATAAAAATCCTCCTGTGAAATTTTAATTTTTTATTTGCAAACAGGAGGTATACAGTGTTATAATTTGTATAGCCTCCTATTTGGTGGCAGAAGCATTTAAGAGATTCTTAACTTTGGTCGGTCGGGAATCTCTTATTTTTTATCACTCTGGAACATTTTATCATACTGCATTTCAATCCCAATTCTCACAATTTCAGACCTTGTAGTAGCCTTTTCAAGTGCAACAGCATCCAGTTTTTGAAGAGTTTTCTTGTCTAATCTTGTCCTTAACATATAGTCTTTTGGATTGTCAGTTAATTTTGTTCCGATTTTCATAGCAGCCATTTATATCACCTCTCTTTCTTCGTTGCTACAATCCTATTATAGTGTGTAGCAACAATCCTGTCAACCATTATTTTAACTTTTTTCAAATTTCCTATTCCGTTATTAGCTTTGGCGTGGTAAACTTATATCATACTATTTTAGGAGGAAAAGCATATGAAGAAAACAAAAAAGTTACTATCGGTTTTGGCAATCATGCTATTGATTGTATGTATAGCAATTCCAGTATCGGCGGCTGGCAAAATCAACAAGAAAAAAGCCACTTTGAAAGTCGGTCAGACATTACAATTAAAAGTAACTGGAACAAAAGGAAAGGTAAAATGGACAAGCAGTAAAAAGTCTGTGGCAACGGTATCTTCCAAGGGACGTGTAAGGGCGAAAAAGAAAGGCTCTGCTACAATTACTGCAAAGATTGGCAAAAAGAAATACACATGTAAAGTTACTGTAAAAAAGGCTTCTAACAGCAATAGTGGATTTAATAGCAATACAAACACTAACACCAGTGGTAAAAAGAATGTCGTAACGTATCATGCAGAATCTACACCGTATGGAGCCGTGGCAATTCTGGAGAACCATTATGACCATGCAGTTGATCTGACCGTTGAATTTATCTATTATCTGAATGGAACAATGGTCGGAGTTGATAAGGATTATAATTTTGCGTTTGCAGCACATTCAAAATGTGCACTTCAAGGCTGGAATTCTGATAAAACGTGGGATTCTTTTAAAATCAATTTGAATATTAAGAAAGCATCTTCAAGTGTTATAACAAATAACTCGGGAATTCATTATTCAGCCAATTTTGGAAATAGAAATGTAGTGGTAAAAGTAGATAACAATGGACGGAAAAATGCGTTTACCACTATTGCTGTAGTATTTTACAAAAACGGCAGAATAGTAGGATATGATGATCATAGTGCCGATGTAAAAAATCCAGGCTCAACAGCCTATCTTGAATTTAGCTTTCCTTACGACAGAAATTATGATACAATAACGCCAGATAAATTTGAAGTATATGTAAACGACTCTTACACATATGACTGGATGAACTAAAATAAAGGCTAGGGATTTTTTCCCTAGCCTAATTTTATGTCAATTAATATATTCAATATCTACATCTGGCATTGTTACCTGTTCTCCTAAAACTGTTGTGGAGTTTGAAGTTCCACTACAAGTTCCGTAAACAGTTACCCAATCACCCTCTAAATAATGGGTTTCGCCCTCTTCGTATCTGTATGAACAATCCCATTTATTACCGTTTCCGTCAACAATATATAATGTGTATCCGCCAAACATTCCCTCTAATACCTGGTCTATTGTGCCAGATACGACACAATGCTTTTTATTATAACTATCTGGATTTCTCAAAATATCATTATAATCTAATGTCTGGCAAAGTGCCTTATATTCGTCCTCGGAAACCTCTTTTGAATCTGCGACCTCTTCTGTTACTACAAAATACTGCGATAAACTGTCGTCCGAAACGTCTTTTTTGTAATTGTTAGCTTCATCCCCTTTGGCAAATACCATACAATTATCTAATTTTATAGAATCTCCCATAAATCCCCAGGAATCTACGCTTGATACGGTTCCAAGAATAGCAACCACATCATCATCTTTAAGACCTCTCTCATATTTTGCATACATTTTACTGTCAGACACATTAAAATCACTCATCATGTATTTATCGCCAATAGTAACTTGTACCTTATTATCTTTGACATCACTTACCGTTGCAACCGTATAAATGTTAGCCCCACTCATATTGACCGCATATTTGTATAAATCGTTGTCGGTAATATAAGCATATCCACCAGCATTAAATGTTGCCAATTCATCATCAAAAGTAATTGGAGTTTCTTCCTGTTTTGTTTCTGCTACTGTAGGGGTTGCTTTGGTTTCGTAATTGTCAGATTCTTCCGTCTGTGTTTTTGGCGTATCATCCTTTTTCTCGGTTTTAGATGAATACCAGCCTATGAGAATAAATACAAGGCAGATAAAGCCAAAATAATTTGCACATCCGCCTTTCTTCTTTTTCTTGGTAGCGGTCGGCTGCGGTGTGTACTGTGGTTCTGGCGCAGAGTATGTTTTAGGTTTCTCAATATTCTCAATCGTCATTCTGGTCTTATTTGCTTCACCTCTGTCGCAATTATCCATTACACTTTTGTCTAGCATATACCATTCAACAACATATTGTTTCTTGAAGTACCGCTCCACAATCTCTGTTGTAAATTCCTTTGCCTGTTCATATGCGGAAGAACCTGTTGATAAGCAAATTTTAAAAGGCTTTGCGTATTTTGGAATTGAAAAAGCAACTTTCAACTGAACTCTGCCTAAATCATCTGGTTCTTCCTTGTCATAATTCAATACAAAATCCATAGGATTTGCTTCAAGCAACAAATTTCCTTTGTAGTAAACCTCAATATTCGCTTTTGAAGCCTTGATTCTCATGGAATCTAACATCTCAATGTCGTATTCCTTTTGCTTCTGTGGCGGTTCTTGTGTGGTACTTCCCTGTGCTATTGGAAATCCGCAATTCGGACAACTTGCCGCTTTATCACTTATTTCCTTGCCGCATTCTGGACATTTAATCAGTGCCATAAATATCCCCCTCCTTAGTATGATATCCATATTGTACCACCTTGGGACGCGTTCTGGAAGCACTATTTCGCTTTTCTATCAATTTCCGCAGTTACAGCAATCAAAAGAGCTTCGGCAAATTTCGCACCAACCGAATCAGCGTATTTATCGTGAATCTGCTTTGCTTCCATGGTGAGGTTTTCCCACTGCGGAATATCGTCCTTTGAAATAAAGGCATACTTCTTGTGGAGATTCCATATTTCTTGCCAGATGGAAAAGTAAGTCTGCTTAAAGTCCATCAGCGTAAAGAACCCCATGATATTTCTCGAACCTATGCTCTTGCTTTATTTCTGGGTATTTGTTCCAATCTACCTTACTATAAAACATCTTTGTTGGCCTGGCAAATAGTTCCTTACCGCCATACAAAGCTCTGTATACTACCAAGTCTTCCCCTGTTTCTGTATGTCTGGCATATCCGATAAACTTATACAAATACTCGTTGTTGCGTGGCTCCTTGATGGTTTCTCGCTTAAAGTGCTGTACAATGTCTCCTGGCTCAAATAATGGTCTGTTCATTATGTTTTCATATCTCCTTTTCGTTAATACCACTTCTCTTTCAGCTGGTTAATCGGTGTTCCGGCAACTCCGGCACTTTCTCCGCTGTCTGTTGCCTTGAAGTATGCGCCTTGAATTTGAGGGTACATAAACTCAAACATGAGATAATTTGCGGCATCGCAAAGATATTCTGTGTTCCCTGTCTCACGATACTTTTTGATGCACATATCGTGGGATTCCAGTGCGTTTACTAACTTCTCCCCGAAATTATCCTTTGCTGTTCCGTATTTGTAAAAGCTTACCTCAGCCCTGTTCTGGCGTAATTCATCGAAACGGTCTGAATATTCTGTTGGAAGTTCTGTTGCTATTTGGCTCATATGTTTTGATTCTCCATAATTAGTTGACTTATTTGTCTGAATTTCAATTTTCTTGGATTATGCCTATATTTTATCGTGTGAGAGGTTTTGAAACGTATTTGATTATTTTATCGCAGTAATTCTTTGTCAATAATCTGGAAATTTGCCCTGTGGATATAAAGAGCTTTTCCGTCAATCATTAACTTTGTCATTTTAGGTAGATCATCCGGTATTTTCCAGAGCACCTTGTCACCAGAATATGCAGCTATCGGTTGTCCAAGTTGGGATTTAATTACTACAACCCTAGATTTCCCGAAATAATTTTTATAATAATTTAGAATCCCGGCTATGTATGTGTTCTCAGAAAGCTTCCCGGTTGAATGGCTGGTAATATCTTCCTGTGTAAAATCAACCTCCGGCTCCAATCCTTTTTGCTCAAAAATACAAGTATCACCACAGCTTTCAATTTCTTTACCGTCAATCAGAATTGTAATGACGGAAGATACATCATAGCTGGTTGTTTCGTTACCATCGCTATCGTATACTTTGGATTTCGTTTTATTCCCGGAAATATTAATCTTGTCCCCAGTGGTGGTCATAACCTTTTGACCGTAGTTGTCGTATGTATAGATTGTGTAACTGTTTCCAGAAAGATTTCCTTTCACGTCATTCATGTAATCGTCATTCGCTGCACAGCCTGTTAGCCCTGTGATAATGCAAATACAGATGATTGTTGCCAGTAATGCTTTAATTCTTTTCATAGTGTGTCCTCCCTTTTCTGCTTCACTCTTTGATATAACATATTTTGTGAGGTGTCTTTAAAAAATAACATGATTCTGTAATCAAAATCTCCACCATTTCTTTTTCCCCACTTTGTCTTAAAGTGTTCCTCCATCATGTCAAGGTAGAACAGTGGTTCTTCTTTATCGTCTACTAAATCATCTTTTGCCATATCTGTATCTGGATTGCGTATCATTTTCAGAATATTTTTAGCTTGGCTTGGTGTAACCATCGGATGTTTCTCTTCACGGTACTTTTGATATTTCTTGAAAAACTCTGTAATCAAGAATATAGACAGGCAAATGTCATGGTCTTCAAAAATATTCTCTTTGGCTCCGTAAATGCTTTCGTATATTTCAGTTACCAATTTTTCAACATCCTCGTCTTTATAATCTAAGAGAGATGATTGGTTCCTAGAACTATAGCGGTTGACTTTCTGCTCCTTGGTTCTAGGAGGTATATTATATATATTTAATTTATTATAATTATTAGGAGCAGAAGTCTGATTATCTTTATCTGTATAAGATAAAGTCTTTTTTTCTTTATTATCAATAAAGTCTGGTTCTGTTTTCTTATCTATATCTGTTATACTTATTTCACTGTTATACTTATCCACGCAGTTTTCCTCACCACGGAAGGTGCAGTTTTTCTCACCATCCCCCATGCGTTTTTTCTCACCACGTTCGGGCCGATTTTTTTGCTCATGCTCATTTATAAATTCTTCATAAAATTTTTCTGTGAGAATAAGGTGTCTATGCTTTATTACTTTTGGATTATCTTTTTCATATTCATACCATGAAGTTATATAACCATTCTGTTTTAACCCATTTAGCATTGACTGAATAGTACGTTCAGACACACCAATAAAATCGGCAAAATGCCGATTGCTTGCAAAACAATCACCGCTTTTATCTCTTTTGCGAAGACTATGTATTTCCACTAATAAAAATTTTTCTCTTGGGCTGAACTTATTTGTAAGATATAATTTTGACGGTATAAATACCCCTGTGAAATCTCTTTCTCTTCTTTCAGAAACAAACTGTTCTTTTCTCATGCTAGATAACCTCCGTATATCTAAAAACTTCTCCGATAATATAAAAACAGTAGGCAATCTCTCGGAGGTGAGACTTTCGGCGGCCAACCTAGCCCACTGAATTTACCATATTAAGCTAAAACCAATCTATTTCCATCATAATGACTCTTTACGTAATCAATTATTTTTTCGGAATCGTCGGATGTTATATAAAAAGCATCTTTAATCGGAATAGTGTTTATTTTCATAATTTTTACTATTTTCTTTATGTGAAAAACTGTACAACATTTAAATTCTGTTTGCTCTCTTATAATTTTTCTCACTTTTCCAAAAGAAAACTCATGTTTATCATCAACAATTTTTTGGTTGTATTTTGGCATATATTTTCTAATATAAAAAATTTCCAATGAATCCAAATCTTCAAGTTTGCATTTAATAACAGAAACAGAAGTAAAGTGTTTATTTGAATGGCTATATGGGCGGAAAAGCCCTAACTTAGACTGTCCAATATAAACTACTTCATTACCATCTAAAAGGAAATAAATAATTGGTTCTCTTGCAATTGGAATATGAATACAATTTGAATTTTCCTTAAATTCCATAGATTAATACCTGCCTTTCGTATAAGAATGCCTTGAACTGTATGTAAATCAACAGGCAGGCGGCAAGGCATTTCCGCTTTTCGATGATCGGTCTAGCCTGTTGGTTTTACCAAAATTAACGGTTAAATAAAAAAGAGCCGCCAAGTAAGATAAAAATCCCTCAAAATTGAGAAATGTTAATTTCTTCTTAGCGGCTCAAAAATCAAGACCGTGTGTACTTCTTCATTGAAAAAATTATACCACACAATCAGTCAAAAATCAATATGCCGGGGATGGATTGAAGCGGCTGTTTGCGTCATTCTGGGCTTTTGTTACTGCTTTTGCAATCTCACTTCCGTCCAGAATAATGCTGTTCATAATGTACTGCGGATTCTTATTTCCGCTGTTCATGCTCATTGCCATTGCAACTCCCTGGGCTACTGCTTTTGTCATTTCTTCTTTTGTAAGTCCCATGCTTCCGTCCGAACTGGAAACAATGCTGTCGGCAATCTTCTTCATAGTTCGTGGATTTTCCAGCGGAAGAACGGCTTCGGAACCGGCTTCACCGATACCAATTACCTGTGCGCCGTTGAAAAGACCACCTTTGGCGTACCAATTTGGATAAACCCAATCGGGAGTATAAACAGGGGTCGAACTTGTCTTTCCGTTTCCAAGATTATGTTTTCTCCATTCTGAAATACGATAAGTAAGTTTTGGCATTCCGACTAGTTTCATTCCGTCTGCAAAGGATTGTGCGGTTTGCTTTCCTGCTGATTTTAAATCTATTTTAAATAGGCTTTCAATCTTACTGGAAATCCCAGACAAATTGGTTTCTGTATAAGTTTTCATTTTTTCTGTTTCTTTGTCAACTTTACCAGAAGCCTTTTCCCAAATCTGGTTTGTATTGATAAGGACAGAAGACCAATAACTTTGAATGGTTGTCATAACCTTACCCATTACATCTTTAGTATCGGTGTCCATGGTTCCGAGAGCTGTCGATACTGCACTTGCTGAATTTTCCCAGTTGGTTTTTGAGTTAGTTTCAACATCATCATTCGTGTTCTTTATCTTTGACCAAATGGAAGGCATTGTGCTTTCTGTACTCTTTTTCATCCCAGCCATTGCAGTACTTACGGCAGTGTTGGCAAGACCGAACCCTGTTTTGGAGCTAGTTGATACGGTTTTTGAAGCAGTTTCTACAGACTTACTCATTGTTGATGACGCTTTTGGAACATCTTCTGAAAAAGCTTTAATAACTTTTCCTGTATCAATTCCCATTTCTGCCATTTTGTCCATTAGTGCTTGGAATGCAGCCCTGGCTGTTGCACCAGAAGATTGTTGTTTTTCCAGTACAGTGCTTAATTCGCTAAATTGAGTTGGCGTAATCACGGCTTGTCCAGCAAGTCTTTCTAATGCAGATTTTGCATTATCAAACTCAGTTCCCATTGTTCCAATATATTCATTAATATTTCCGATATGGGAATTTGTAGAGGTATCGGATTCCTCCATTGCCTGTTTCAATGCCTGCTTAAATGTATCAGAAGAAATTCCGAGATTTTCAAGTGAAGTTTCTACGTTTTGGAGTTGTCCATCAAAATCAAACGCATTATCCTGCACATTTTTTAAATCACCACCAAGACCGATAAGTTTATCACCAGAGATTCCGGTTTGGTCTTCGATGATTTTCAATGCTTTTCTAACAACTTCAAAATCGTTGAATGCGTCAGCTGTGGAATCTTTAAAGTCCATAGCTTTTTTTACCTGTCCAAGTCCTTCCATGACAAATGCAGTTGCACCCAAATTGGTTGCGTATCCCCAAAATCCTTGAAATTGTCCACCAGCTGTTTGTGCTACATCACCAAGATTTTTTATTTTTTCAGCAAGGGTAGTAAATCCGCCGTTTCCTGCGGCTTCCGCTTCATCTCCCAAGTCTTTTATTACTTCTTTAGCTCCGCTTGTTCCATCGCCAAGCACATCTTTTAATTTTTCTGCAATAATTTTAGCATTATTCTCAGCAATAATTTTATCGCCAATATGTTCAATGAGCTTCCCTGCAAGTGTCCCAATTCCACTTACATTTAAAATGTTTACGGCAAGAAATGCTTTTCCAAGTATATCAACAAGAGAACCCACCAATGGATGATTCTCTTTTATTCCGTCAACTAATCCATTAAAGGCACTTGACAATCCACCAAGAATCAAATCTGCTGCGGTACTAAGGATTTCACCCCATGGAAGCTCGCCAAGGAATGTTCCAACTCCTTGTCCAAACTCATAGAATGTGTCTGTTGTAAGAGAATCTTTTAACGCAGTACACAAGTGAGATATAAAATCTCCAAGAGCCTGTCCGTTCTCTTTCCAATTTGTATCTTTGATGAACTTGGCAATTCCATCTCTGATTTTCGTTGCAAGATCATCCCAATTAAATGTTTCTGTAAATGACTTTAAACTTTCAAATGCTCCGTTCAGTAATCCAGAAAGCGCATCTGCAATTGTGTTCATGTCTATCTTTTCAATTGCTCCATTTAAGGCTTTTCCAAGTGCAGTGCCAAGCTTACCCCATCCAGTAATTCCGGCACCATCCTTTTTAGACATATCCTTTACAAAACCAGAAAGCATTTTCCAAGATGCCATAAAACTGTTACCGATTAAGTTTCCAAGACTCGTCCAGTCAATTTCATTTATAGCACCTTTTAAAAGTTGAGACAGTTTTGCCCCTATTTCAGAAAAATCTATTCCGCCCTCTCCAAGCAACAGGTTTAGGGTATTTACTGCCGTGTTAATTCCAGTTCCAAGCAGTCTTCCCATTAAGTCAAAATCTATTCCGCTGACCATGGAATTGAATGCTGTTGTAAATGCATTTACAAATTCAGTTATTTTCGGGCCAACATTATTCCAATTAATAACTTCGTATATTTTTTGCATTCCGATATTTATCATATCTGCAACAGTGAAGCCAAGTCCCTGCCAGTCTTTATTGATAAATGCTTTTCTGATTTTAGCAGCCCATTTATTAATTGGTGTTTCATCAACAGTCAAAACTTCATCCAGTGAATCTTGTATTCCAGCAAAACTATCTGCCAAATCTCCAAGCCCAGAACCAAGACTTTTAGATGCAGTTCCAGAATTGTCAGAATTATCGGCAAGCTGATTTAATTGGTCGAATGGTAATACAGAAAGTGCTTTTTTCAGTTTCTTTGCAGATGATGTAGCGTCATCAAGCCCGGAAGATGCGTCATCACCAGCTGTTTCTATACCGCCTAAATTAGATACGATATCACTAACTCCACTCTGTGAGCCTTTCAGCTTCTTTCCCATCAATACATACATGAAGTTACGGAACGCATTCGCAGCTTGCATAAGCTTTCCCATAAGAGCATTAAGCGCTTGAATAGCAGGAAGAATGCCAGCAATCAAACCTTGCCCGATCACTGCGGAAAGTGATTGGAAATTCAGAGTGAGTAAACGAACCTGGTTCGCCCAGGTGCCGCTTGTCCTGGCGAAATCTCCTTGCACATCTCCTGTAACTGACATTAAATAGTTGTATCGAAGAGCAACTTTTTCAGCTTGAGACATTGCATTATAAGATGTTGTAATTCCCTTTGAAAGAGCATAAGCCTCCATATTTGCAACAGATAAATTAATACCCAATTGTCTTAAAGGCTCAATTTCCCCAGAAATTCCAGCGCGTATTTTCTGAAAAGCAGTATCGGTATCAATGTTGTAAAATGATGCAATATCCCCGGCTAATCCAGCAAGAGAAATTGACATTTTAGAAGCTGCGTCTTGCGCAACGCCAGATGATTTCATCATTGCCATCATGGTTCCAGAATATTGCTTTGCTGCCAATTCGGATAATCCAAATTGTTCTTTAGCCGTAGAAGCAAATTTGTAGGCTTCATCTGCCATGCTTCCAAAGGAAACATCTACAACATTTTCGATTTCTGTAATAGCAGAGCCAAAACCAATTGCACTTTTTCCTAAATTTGCCAGACCGCGAATAGCCTTAAAACCAATAGCAGTTTTAAGCAAATTTCCGAGATTAAAAGAAGCAGTTTTAATTCCAGAGCTACTATTCCCAAGACGTTGAAACCATCCAATAATACTTTTTATCCCAGTTCCAATTTTAGAAGAAGTTTTACTAACAATGTTGCCAAGGTTAGATGTTGCAGATGATAATTTAGAAAACGCACCGGATATGGAATTTGTAGCAGAATTAACCTTTCCTCCGGCATTAGCCAACTTTGCCAGTGCTTCCGTCATGCGGATGGTGTTCTCGCTGATTTTAGGCGCAGTTTTCATCACATCAAAGAAAGATAACACTTCCTTTGCCAGTGTTCCGAGTTGACTTGAAGTTTGCCCGATTTTATTTCCAGAACTTGCCAATTGTGCAATGGACTGAACAAATCTATTCACAGGTTCAGATATATCACCAACGCTCGTAAAACTCTCTGCAATTAATTTAAGGTTACTTCCAAGTCCAGGTAATTCGGCTGATACATTTGCAATATATTCACCAGAATTTGCTAATCTAGCCATTGAATTAACAAAACGATTAACACTGGTAGATACATCTGGAATCTCTGATAAATTGCTTAATTGATGGATTATTTCTCCAAGTTTTCCAGAATCAAATCCGCTAACATCAACCTGGCTAAACCTGTTGATTGAGTTGATAACTGCATTCAGTCCAGAGCCTTTGTAATCTACTCCACCCATTGTCTTTATGGAATTTGAGAATTTTCCAATTCCATTAGCAATGCTTGTCATTTTCCCCACATCAAGTTCTTTTAGTTTTCCGAGTTCCCTTACACAACTGCGCAGTCCGTTTGTATTTACTCCGCTTAATGCGGAATTAACTTCTGTGAGTTTATTTGAAAGATTAGTCAGCGCACGTACTGCTTTTTCTGTACTACTGCTAATTTGTATATCAAGGGTATCAATGGTATTTTCAGCCATTTTATTTATCCCTCCTTTTTTACAAAAAAATAAAGGGCAGACAAGACTTATTCATCCTGCCTGCCCTTTTCATGGTTAAGCTCAAAGTTTGCCTGCATGAGTTGCAAGCTTGCTAAAAGTGCGTTTCTTTGTTTTTTCTTTTCTTCTTCAGAAAGTACACCTTCCTGTTTACGTTTTTCTTCCTCTGCTGATTCCAGTAAAGGTTTCTTTAAATACTCTGCTTTTGATTTTTTCCCCATTAAAGCATTTGCAACAGCTGTGAATGTGGCTGATGTTTCATAAATGCCTGCTTGCCAAAGTTCAGCGTCTTTTCTCTTCTGCCGTAACTTTTCAGCTTCGAGATAAGGTTTTAACTCTGTTGGGGTAGAATCCATAAATTCTTCTTTAGATACACCGATAGAGAGGTATAAGGGAAGAATCTCTTGGTAAACAGTTTCTCGAAATGTTAGTTTTTCTTTTTGTGATCCTGTGGAAGTTTCGTTGCGTTCTTCTCCACTGCCTGTGCTTCTGCTACTGCATTCAGCAGACCGGATAAAAAACCGTTTTTCTCCAATTCTTTGTCAAGAAGTTGGTATAAATCAAATCCGCTTTTTGGATTTTCCTCAGTTCCTTCATCTTCATAATCATCCAAAAGGTCACAGACTTTATCAAGAGCGACTTCTTTTTCAGAATCACTCTCATACCCAAACTCATCCTTGTGCTTCTTTTGAAGCCCGGCGAGAAGTAGTTCCGGGAGAAGAGAAATCATTTTTTGAAGGCTTCTCTCTTTTCCATCTGTAATCCCCTGTACTTTATCCAACACATCTGTTTTTGTAAGAAGTCCGTAACCGAATACAACATTATATTCTTTTCCGTGTACGTTAAATGTTACCATTTTAAAATCCTCCCAATATGTTTTAGCTAAGTGCCATTGCACCTGTGGAATCTGCTACTGCTTTTGCGGTATCTAAAGCCTGTGTGAGTTCTTCGGAGACAACTTTTGTGTCAAGGCCTTTGTACTCCTGGATGATAAGAGACAGCGGAATTGTTGCTGCTTCATTCTGTCCAATATCAGACAGCGGAATGTTTTTACCAGGGTCTGCGATAACAAAGAATGCATCTTCGAGGTCTGGAAATACAACTTCAAACCAAACTCTGAATCCTTTTGTCTTTCCTGTTGCTGCATCGGACATAAGTTTCTTGAGTGCTGTGATAACATCAGCATTAAGGTTAAAGGTTACATCCCATGTGCCGCCAGTATCTTGTCTACCAGACGCATACTGTGTAATGAAATCTTCAAGCGCTGATACGTCAATTTGTTCTGTGTCGAGAGAAATTCCACCAATGGAATTACATCTTTTTAACCAGGTGAATGCAGTTGGCTTCGTTCCTTTAGCGGTTTCAACACCGTAATGAAAAGTTACGCCAAGTGTTGTTAAATCTGCCATTTTAATAGGCTCCTTTCTTAAAATTGAGTTTTAAGCACGTAACCCTGTGCCGGGAGATAGCGGATCACCGCCTTTCTACTCTTCTTTGTCTGTTTTCAGTTCCGGCAATCCTGCTACAGAAGTAAGCAAAGATAAAAAACCAGAAAGCAAAGATGCGGATAAAACCATTTTCCAGTCAACACTGCCAATCACAGTTGCAGTACCGATGGTTGCTACCGCTGTTTGTGCGACTGTTTTCACAGCTCTAATTCCTGCTGCTTTCAGCCAAAGTAATTTATCTGCTTTCATTCGGCATTCTCCTTTCATATTTTTGGATAAAAAAATAGAAGCATTTCTACTCCTAATCTAATAAAGTTCCTGTATATATTCGGCTGTATCGGCTCACAAGCTTTTTAATTCCACTGTCACCAAAAAACATAGGCTCCGGTCCATATGTGCGACGGAATCCCATATTCACCATAGCTTTGTGACTTATCTTGTCCAATTCATACACTCTGGTTAATGCTTTGCTCCCAGATGTGAAGCAATTTACTTGAAATGATGGCATTGTTGCACATTCATCCCCTTCAAGGTCACCTCTTGTAATTGGATTCCCAAGCATATAAAGCTGTGCATATGCCTTTTTGCCAGAAGCATTTGTTTCGCTCCCATCCATGGAATAATTGTCTGCGCCAGTAATCTTAGAAACAGCCGCTCCCCACCTTGAAAAAACTTCCAATACAGGTGATTCTATTGTGTCTGGCATATCTGTCACCTCACAATAAAAAATGCGCCCACCTTCATAGTGAACGCATTGCATATCATGCTACAATTTAACACTGTAATCATAACATAATTGGTTGGTATCATTCAGTATACTTCGGTATCATCTTTAAGAAGAGAATACTTCTTTGGCAATTTTGCGAACAGCAATAATAATGGCTTGTTCTGCGTGATACATAGGCATGTACGCTCTATTTCCATATGAATGGCGTGTTTCTCCACTTCTTTCGTCCGTATACCACCATCCATAAGGTGAAAACGCATGGGTTTGACCGGGGTATGTTCCTACACCGTATTCCGAACCAGACGGTAACGGATAATTGCTTGAACCGTAAGTAACGCCAGCCGAAAATTCAATGAATAACACTTTATCACCAGACAACCTTACGGAAGCTCCTGTAATGTCACCGTTCTTGTCATAGATTACCTCTGTGTAATATAAGCCTTTCTCTTTGTCCGGGATGGATTCCATTGTGGTCTGAATTACTTGTAATCCCTCTTCGCACAATCTCTTAACAAAAAGCTCGTTCTTTCTTTGTAAATCTTTCTGGTATGCCTTTAATTCGTTAATAGCATTCTGGATTGATTTCTGTGATAAGGTACACTTTATTGTCTTACCCATCCTCATTTCCTCTCTTAGAAATTCCGTATCTGGCAATATTGCCTTTTTGTGTGTCTAAAATCTTCTTTAGCGTGTAATCTGGCAATACTGTAGGCTCCCCATTTTCGTCAAAAATAAGGTTTCCATCCTCGCTTATTTGTGGGATTCTGTCTATCCAAAATATGTCCGCTTCCTGTGGGTGGAAATTTCGATTAAAGCTTGTAATGTACCTGTCGTAATCTGGCACTATTCCGGCTGCAATTTCTTCTGGCGTTCCAGCTGTAGATGATACGGAAAAAGAGTATAAAATTGGCTTCTCATAAACTTTATTACGGTCTAATCCTTTTGTTTTTTCGGATATTCGTGACCAATATACTTTTTGCTTTTGACGGACTAATCCTCTCATATTTCCTCTCTTTCTTAAATTTGGTTGCTTAACTAAAGCCCCATTTAGTTAATTAGCGGATGTTAATTCTGGAAAATCTGCTAAAGCCTGTAAATATAAAGTTATAGCGCCTTTTTCCGTAGGATGCACATTATCGCTCGACAACATGCCCTCAAACCACGAATCTCCTAAATGTTCAGCACCAACTGCTTTGGCAAAATCTATATATTTAACACCACTATCCCTAACAACGTTATTTTTGTAACTGTTAAATTGTGTAGGAGTATTCGGAATTGTGCATCCAATAAGTGTTATGTCGTTTTCTTCGCACAATTCCTTTACAGCATCAAATTTCTCATTCCAACTCACATTAACAGATGAATTATTATCTGGATTATTCATACCCATAGCCCATAATATATATTTAGGCTTGCCATGTTTTAATGTAGCTTGTAATGAATTATATGCATCCTCGGAAGTTCTTCCCGGATAACCGTCAATGAGCATATTCGTCCCGTACCCATTGGCTAATAATTGTGCTACCCATCGAGCCTTATTTGTCATCCCAAAATAACTATCTCCATACGCCCATATTGGTGAAGAATAATTTTTGCAAGTCCAAGATACCATACAATTTGCTAATTCTGTATTAATACTATTTACGAAAATATTTCCGATGTTTCCGTCCCAATCTTGCTCTGTATTGTATTTTTCTCCATTAGATACAATCGTTATTTTTGCCTTATAGTTTGTGCCTACTTCAATTATAATCTGAATTATATTTTTAATCGTCAACCCATGAGCAATCGTTACTTTCTGACTAGGTGTCGAATACACTGTAATATTTTCATTATCTACAACTATCCAACTTGACGGAGAATTTGTTTTTGTGCCGTGCCCCATTTCAAGTGTAGAAAATGTATTTACAATTCCGCTCAAAACAAATACTTTTCTTGCCATGATATTATTATTTTCTAATACCCACGAATCACTATTATGAAGCGTTCCGTTTCTTTGTGTTAGTTCATATGTTTTTTTCGGCAAGAATGATTCTTTTAATTGTTTAATACCATACGGAACATAATCATTTAAGCCAAAAGAATAATTTTTAGTAACCATAACAGCTAGTGTTGGATATAGGGATGTAAATTTTTCTGTAAAACGTAAACGTCTTGCATTTTTAGGCGCTGTTACATCGCCAGTTATAATTGCACCGCTTATATACTTTTCGTTTTCATCAAACCAGTGTACTCGTACTTCCATGCCAAAAATATTGGACATGGCTGTGTTCCATCTATAAAAACGCCACACATCCCCCTCACTTGTGTCAAAATATCCTGTTGTGATTGCATTTACTGTTGTAGAATCTGCGTACTCTGTTCCATCAGCAATAGTTAATGCTACACCCTTTATATTTGTATGTGAATGTGGGTTATATAGATTTTCCGTTGCGTTAAATGCTTTATTAATATTCTCTTCAAAGTATCCTATATCTTCCTTTAGCGAACCAATAGCTTCTCCCGTTGCTTTTGCTTCTGCAAGCCCACCTTCTATAGTCAATGTAGTATCTGGCTGTGATACACTCTGGATGTCCTTAATAGCTTGTTCTTTTGCGGAATTTACATTTTGAACAGCTTCCGCAGATGTGTTTTTAGTAAGCTCCAAAAGCTGATTTATAACATCTTTTTCTTCCTGTCCTATCTGTGGTTGATCAATCTCGATACCCTCTAGCACTGGTACTTCCGCTATTGCGGTATTCCATTCAACACTAATATTGGAATCAGAATCCGTTTTAACAGCGCAAACAATAAAACGTACCGTTCCCATGTACCTTGCCGCATTTCTTCCAATCAACCAAGAAAAAGTTACATTTTCGCCATCTACAGCTACATCATCACAAATGTATTGGTCTTTGATAGAAACATTGAAATCCACACTGCTTACGTTTTCAAAGTTAATTCTGACTGAAAATTTGGATAAATCAAGATTATCTCCTACAATTTTGGGACATGAAAATTTAATACGTTCTGCGTTCTTGTCAGATTGCACCCCACCAACTACGATTGTAGAGGGCACGAAAATAAGCCTTGTCTTAGCGTCAATCGTGCATATATCGGATTGTTCAGAAAGCAAATTAACATCTTCGTTTGTGCTCATAAGTAAATCAAGTGCTGTTGCCATGTTCTGCCCCCTCTGTGATACTTTGGTTTTACCAGTAGTTATAATGTATTTTCCGTTATCTTTTACGCCAGTGACAGATACAGAAAAATAATCCCAAGTAAGGGCTTCCGTTGGAATTTCACATTGATTGTTTTTCAGTATTACTGGGTATTCTCTTTCCATTCTCCAAAATGAAGCAGCTGTTTTACATCCGTTCCACTCTGGAGAAAAGATAAACAACGCTTTAAGATATCCAGTCGTGCCCTTTACCAGTCCAGAGAAATCACACTTGGGATCTGGATAAATTCTTTGATTATTTACAATAAATCTTAATACTCTCATGCAATCATCCTTTCCATTCCAACAGGCGAAACGTATGTGAATTGGTTTCCCAAAACATCTCTGGCTGTACCAATCACGAAATGGCTGTAGTCTGCCAGAATATTGCATACAAATTCCTCTGCTTCAACCCAATATCGTTTCTTAACCATGTGGTGAAGCTCTGGAAGTAAACCATAGCTGAACATTACGCAGTGCCCTAATTCGTGGATAAACACACGATTCAGAAGCTCTCCATGTAGGTTGTTCGCAATCGAAATTGTCATTGTGGAATAATCAGATACGGCAAGTGTGCGTTTTCCTGTGCGGTCAATTAAAACATCATCTTGTGGTGGAACAAACTGCACTCTCCATAAATCCCCATTCATGTAGAATTGTCGTAGCATGGTTTATCACCATCCTTTCTACGAAAAAAGCCCCTGCCGCATAAATTTGCGACAAGGACTTAATTCATTTATTGCTCTAGTTCATCTGCTGTACAAAACGAGTCAGATCGGTTTTTATTGACTGTCTGAGCGTTGCATCTGCATCCGACCACATTTCTGTGAGATTACGGATAATATCAGATGTGTACTCTTTCATGGAATCGTCCATTTTTCTTTTGGATTCTGTGTCTTTGGAATCATGATAGTGCCTACGATTCTCATCGTATCTATCATAGGATTCGCCATATCTGGATTTCTTCCGATTCATGTCATCCATTTCCATATCACTACGGTCTGGATGATATCCCATGCGGTACATATTGCGCTCGAATTCTGGATTGTTTAAATACTCATCCATCCAGTCATCATCCTGCATATACAGATACGGCCTATAACCTTTTCTGGCTCCCCTACCTTTTGGAGCGAAACGCCCATTTGAATAGCGGTAACGGTCATATCCCATGCGCCCAAGATACTTTTCCTCCTGTTCACATTCATCCATAGCTTCCACAATACGATAATCTTTGTCAGCACAAATCGCACATTTCACTGCTTCCATGCAGTCTTTCAAATCGTCCCAGTCTTGAGCACTAAGATTATCGAAGCCGTGTGTTTTGGCTTTTTCCATAGCCCATTTTCCCATTTCCATTGCTGTCTTATGCATTCACGATACCTCCCCTCTTCACAGCCTGTACAACATTTTCTGCTGTTGGGGCTGTACCATTGATTGCAGTCAGATTGTTGTTCGGACTACATGCCGGATTTCCTAACATTTTGAACGCTCCACCAGTAGCACTTGTTGCAACTCTGGTTGCGTATTTTGTTCTTGTTCTGACACCACATGCTGTTACCTGTGCGCAACAACGATTCTCTAAAGGATATAAGGTTGTTCCCGTTCCTATCTGAATCGTTACGGGGGCGGTAATTGTGGTTGTATTTGGAATAGACTGTGCTAAAACAATGCAGTATTTTTCTCCATTATTGTAGCTTCCTTCTGGGATAGTAACCACAAGATTTCCACCTGTGAATGCAATTGCAGTAGACAGCACAAGGTGATTACAGAGCTTACAAACATTCTTACATGCCATATTTTTTACCTCTCAATCAATAAGAGGTGAGCCGCAACCCACCTCTTAGAATTTAGTCAACCTCTAAGGGTGAGTTACTTAGCAACAACCATTACCATATGTATTACATCCTGCGTATGCATATGGAGCTGGAACCTGGAATGCAGGAATCGGAGCAGGATTGATTGCATTGATTAACTGCTGTGTCTGAGAAGCCATTGCAGTTGTAAGCAATGCAGACTGGCGATCCTGGGATGCGGCACGCTTCAGATCAGAATTCTCTGCCTGTAATGTTGCAATCTTATCATTGGTCAGGAAGTCAAGGATTGCTCTTGTGTTGCTGTTCTGATTTTCCAGAAGGTCTCTGGTGTTGTTGTTCATTGTGTTCTGAAGGGCACAAGTATTGGTAGCCAGATTGTAATTTACGCCCTGGATAGCTTCTCTGGTCTCGCAGCAACAGTTCTGGAGCTGTGCCTGTAATGTGTTGGTATTCTGCATACCAGCTACAGTATCAGCATTTATTGCCTGCTGAATGCCATTAAAGCCTTGAAGCATTCCAACGTTCACGCCGTTGAAACCGCTCTGCATGGTATTGTTAAGCGCATATGTGCTATCGCAAATACCCTGCTGAATACCTCTGATGCCATTCTGAATATCATTCAGAGCAAAGCCCTCATTGATATCAGAACGGGTAGCCCATCCTTGGAAACCAGCACCATTTGTACCGTTTCCACCATTGCCACCCCAACCGCCAAAGCCGCCGAAACCGCCCCAGCCGAAGATTGCAAAAATAAGGACAAGCCATATAAGGGAAAAACCATCGCCGCCCCACATGTCGTTTGCACGGTTATTAGAGCCTGTAGCGGCTGCAATGTCGCTAAGACTATAATTTGAACCATTCATCATGTTTTTAGTCTCCTTAAATTTTATTTACAATAGGAGACATCCGCGGCTGTCATCCCAAATTGTAGCGATTTTAAATCACCCAATTATGGGGAAGTTATTTCATCCCTAAAAATTTTTCTAAAATTCCTTCGGGAGAAAAATTCTTTTCTTTAAATATATTTTGCTGAACTTGGTGTAATTGCTCTGTATCGCCATGTTTGTATAAATCCAGAGCATTTTTTAATGTTGGATTGTTTCCAGCAAACTTACTCATATCGTTCATCATGTTATCAACACTTCCGAACCTCTGGGAAATCATTTGCTGAATTTTTTGTTTCATTATTGTATTTGGGTTGAAATTCATCTCTGATTACCTCCCTTCTGTGTTTTGGGCGGTTCAGATTGTATTGGCAATAATTCTTTAATTTCAGAAATTTCAGCATGAACATCATCACGAAGTTGGTTAATCAGTGAAACAATATCAACTTGATTTGTGTTATTGGTTTCTGGCTGTTCGCCTTCATTTACAAGTCTGTAAGTGAAAATTCTGCTTCTTCCATCTGCTTGCAACTGTTTTCGGTAAACTTCTGTACCGTCAGTTTTTGGATAATAAACAGGGTTTCCAGACATATCTACGTCTTTCGCCTTTACGGTATCAATACCATCAACCATCTGTCCTTGTAACATGGGGATTTGTGGCATTTGTGGCATTTGCTGTATCGGTTGCTGAATCTGTGCCTGTCCGTATGGCATTGCCTGCTGATAACTATTCTGCAATTGTGCTAATCTATCTTGATATGGTTGTATTTGTTGAAATGGTTGTGCAAAATACGGATTACCATACTGCATATCTCAAACCTCCCTTGTTTTTATAACTATATTTTACAATAATAAGAGGTTGATTAACACGTCATGATAACGCCATAAATACGCCACATATACGCCATTTTCTATGAATACAAAGAAAAGCCCCGACAATACATCGGGGCAACTTTCATAATTTTCTTCTTTAATTTTCTGTTTATGCGGTCTACGGTTCTTGGGCTGTAACCCATGATTTCTGAAGCTTCTGCAAGTGTTTTTTCTTTGTAAACACGCAATCGGAATAACTCTTTTTCTCTGGAATCAAATCCAGCTTCACGCAAATAGAAGATTCTTTCATCTTCCGAAAAGTCTTTATAATCATCCATTCCACCGTCCTCCCTGTTAGTGGAATCAATATTTACACCGGGAAAATACCTTTAAGGGCAAACCCTAAAACAATACCAATTATGCCAGTTATGACATAAGCAATGATTTTGTCCTGTAGTTTTCCTGGTTTTTCCATGAGTGATTTTAAATTGTCGTTCATTTCGTCAACTGTATCTTTAATGTGTCCCAGATCATTGTTGTATAAAGCAATTTTCTGTTCCAGTGCATTGATACGCTCAAAAAAAACTCCATCCCTTTTGGAATGCTTTTCTTTCATCTCATGGACGGCACTTTCCAATTCTTTCAAGCGGTGTTCGTTGATACACTCGTGTTCACATCCCATCGCTATTCCTTTCCATCACTCCCATTTTTTAAATATTGCTTCTACCCACCTAATTTGAAGCACCCCTGCGATACGTGGGAGGATTGACGTATCACGCACACACCATCTTAGAATCCGATAAACGGAAAAACACCATGGTTCACATAGATTTCAGTTTCGGAAGTCCAATTTCTGTTTACAGAAGATTCAGAATGCGATCCTTGGAATTCAGCCCCCTGTTTCACCAGAAAGAAAAGAGCCAAATCAAATATGCAATCATAGCAGTTTTCCATATCGGAATTTATTTTCTCATCACTGTAGGATGAAGGATAATTCCTTTTCTTCTTAAATGAACGAATAGCCCTCTTTGCCGAAAGAGGAATCATCCTCGCAGTTTCTGCATCATCTTCAAGATAATTTGTCAAATCCTCTATAAGCTGTTCGTCCATTTAATCACCTACCTTTGCTGAGATAAAATCTCTGATATTATTCCAGCCTTATTAGTTGCTGTCAGGGCATAGCCGTTATCACTTGCAAGTTGTCTTAACTGTGGTACAGTCATATTAGACAACTCGCTTTCTGTATACTTATGTGTTGATTCATCATAAACACTTGCTACAGATGGTGACTGGCTGTTTTCATCGAGACTATGCCCGTTTATTCCCCCGCTTTGGTACCGATCACGATACCGCCGTTGGCTTTTGGTGCAACAGGAACGAACATACCAGACGCTTTTGTCCATACTGCAACTGGATCCTTTGTAGCCCACATGGAAAGAGTAACAAAGGAACGATTCTCTTCCTGGATAAACTGTCTGTACTCAAGTTCTTCTGGTGTTACGCCCCAAAGTCCGGAGCCAAAGGAACCATTTGCATTTGCTTCATACAGAGTAAACACATCTTCTTTGAAGTATCTTCCTGTTTTCAGAGTTCCGTCTGCTTTTCTGTAACGATATTTTTCATCACAGCGATCAATTGTGAATCCGTACTCCTGCATGAGCAGATTTGTAAGCTCCTGTTTTGTCAGAAGACGTTTGTTAGCTGCGCCAAGAACTGCGGTCTGCATTGCAGTGTTGTTTCTCATGTAATTAATCATCTTGAGAGAAGTGAGGGCTTTGTTTACCACATATCCGTTATCTTCTGCAATGGCTACCATTTTTGAGATATCACCCATGATATCTGCGTCTGGCTTAGACCAATCAGTAAGTGTTACTTTTGCATCAGATGTAACGCCGTAATCAATGCTCATATCCACATGGTTTTCCTTGATTTTTACAATACCAGTGGAAAGAAACTGTCCTTTCATTACATTTGTTCTTGCAACTACACCCTCAAAAAGATTGGCTGCATCGTCAAATACGAATTTTTTGAGATTATTGTCATCCGGGACGCCATTTTCAATAGCTTGCTGTAATCTCTCAGACTGATTGATTTTTCTCTTAATGAAAAGTTTCTCGGTCAGTACCTTTTCGAAACCAGGTCTGGAACCGATTTCTGCTTCGGTATCAAGCGCGTGAACAAAAGCTACCTCTGGCAGTCGCTGTCCAGCCATAAGTCTGTAGTATTCAGCTTTCAAATACTGTGTTTTTGTATCCGGGAAAATGGTACCGAGAATGCCAGGTCTTTTTACATCAAAGCTCTGGGAGAAATTAAGTCTCTCTTCCTCTGTGATTGTTTCTAATACATTAAATGGCATTTGTTATACCTCCTTAAAATACTGGGTCTTCTGTGACTACAAAAACAATTCCTGCTTTTTCAAGCTCTGTTTTTGCAGTAGTGTCAACTGTTACTGGAAGTCTCTTTTCGAGAACACGACCTGCGACAATCACGGAAATTGGTCTCTTGGTATCATCTGTCATATCAACATCTTCAAATACGATGCCGATTGCACCTGTCGCATTTGTTGGATATACGGAACCTGCTTTGATAATTTTCTTGGTTCCAACTGTTTCAGCGTTTGTCTGATCTGCTGTGTAGGTTTTAAGTACAAGTCCGACCTCAGATTCAAGAATATTTGGAGTAGACTCATACTGCTCTGTTTTCATAAAAGCCATTATTTATATCTCCTTTACTTAAATATTTACAGGGGCGTTATCGTCCGCTGGTTTGGTTTCCTGGTTCATTTTTGCTGAGTAAGCTTTTGCAAATTCAGCAGCATCACTTTTCACTGTAGGTTTGCCGCCGCTACCGCCTCCTGGATTCGGAGTATTTTCCAATGCTTCTTTCTCCCAAGCTGCTTTTGCGGTATCAAGTGTTGCTTTATTTGATTCGGAAACTCCCTTAACAAAAGCTTCGACTTCTTTCATTGCATCTTCTGGTTTCTCATATGGTGCGGATGCGTATGCTTTAATAGCACTTGCATATGTTTCGGTTGAAAGTCCTGCATTTGCGAACATAGAAGTAATTTCACTGATAAGGGCTTTTTTGTTGGATTCTGCAAGCGCAGCCTTCAAATCAGCTAATTCCTTATCCACTGCTTCCTTTTCTTTCTTGCGTTCAGCTTCCAGCCGTTCTGCTTCGGTCATGTTCTGCTTTTTCAACTCTTCCAACTCTTTTTCTATGGAATCTGCTTTTTCAGCTTTTTCCTTCAGAGAAACATTTTTGTCTTTCTCTTTCTTTGTTTCAGCAGAAATGGAATCAAGAAGCTTGGAAACCTGTTCCTCGGAAGGTTCTGCAACTCCCATGCCGATAAGCACCTGTTTTGCCTGTTCTCTTGTCATAGAAATCTCCTTTCTTCCAGTCCAATACGCTTTTTTCACACGGTTCGCTCCGCACATGGTCTGTACCCGATTTACGCTCACGGGCTGTTGCAATTTATTTGCTTTTGGGTATTAAAAAAGGAGCCTTAGATTTCTCTAAAACTCCTTAAATAATCGAAATTTGGCTCATTACTCATTAGATGGAGAATTTGCCGTTGGTTCTGTTTTGGACGGATTTTGAAACTTTCCGTCAAGTAATTGTTGTGCTTTCTGCATTTCCGCTTCCGGGTCTGCCAGTTCCGGGTAAATAGTTCCCAGATACGGTAAACTCATTTCGTAAACTTTCTGTGGATCACTGAATAGCCCACAGGTAATTAATGCAATAAGCGGATGAATTTTATTTTTGAACAGATAATCAAGTGCCTGTGCTTTTACAAGCATATTGTCTGTTGGGTTTCTGGTTATCTTCACATCGAAATCTCGAGTTGAGATATTAACATCATTTGATGTACCACGGATAATATTCAGAATAATTCTGGCAGATTCCTTTTCAGCTTCTTTGGTGAATGCTTCTACCAGTTTTGCATCTCTCTCTGCGAAATCCCATCCATTACGAAGATATACGGCATTTCCTGTATCCCCTCCGCTGTTACTTTGACGGTTTGGCATTGCTTCTACAATCAGCATATTGTTGTAGATATCATCCTTTGCAACCTGGCTCTCTGATTGATTCAGTTCGGCAGTCATTAGCTCAACATCTGACTGACAGCCGTTTCCGGTATCTTTAACAGAGATGGCACCAAGTTTTACCATCTTTAAAAATTCGTTTTCGTCTACTTCACAGTTCTTGAACTTCATAAAAGCTTGCACGAACTGTTCCACGCCATTTAATCTGTCAGACTGATATTTATTAATTGCATCAAATAAGGTAATTGCAATTTCGACATCTGAAAGTCTATCGTGATTATTCGGGCATTCAACAATTGGAATGCCACCAAAACCATTGATGCCGTAATTGGTTTCTTTTCCATTCTTGATTTCAAAGAACTGGTTCTTTGAATAACACAAATAATATTGCTGTTCATCTTCATCTTTTAAGATCTGCACGGACAGCATTGGTTTCCCATTTCTTTGTGAATATACAATGTAACAATCGCCTGGATACGGAATGAAAATTCTAAACGGCGGTAAATCTCCGTTTTTTGTCCAGTCCTCTTCTTTCAGAATAGCCTTATAAGAAGTTCCTGTTGCACTCTGATATATTGCCCTCTGGATGTTTCTTGCATCTGCATTGGCTTCATCCAGATAATCATTCAGAAGATCAACTTGCTCATTTATTTTTTTGTCTGCTTTTTTCTTTTTACATACATATTGGATTGGCTCCCCACAAATTTGTCCAGCTTTAAACTTCACAGTTTCAAATGCGTGATTTTCAACCACTCTGTTATTAACTTCTGGACGGACTATTTTGTTTCGGTATAATATCGGCTGATCGCCTTTCATATACCGATACAGGTAATCAATCAATACTCTATTTCTATTGTGAATCCCAATTGTGTCTGATACTACTTTTACTACATTTTGTGGAGTGATTCGGTCAACGCCTGTGTAGGCTACTTTTCTACCGAACTCACCTCGGCATAAATCTACAAAATTCATTGTATTTCTCACGAGCCGAACCATCCTTTCTACAAAATAAAAGCACTGGATATTTTAATCCAATGCTCTACTTTATATTCTACACATATTGGCGGTATCATTCAGTATATTTTGGTATCATCTTTCAAAACCTTTTATCTTTTTTACTTCTGCTATAGCTTTTAAGTGCATTCTTTTCATATGTATTTCAGAATACCCCATCTCGTCTGCGATACGAACCAATGATTTGTACTCAACATAGTGTTTAAATAGTATGTCGTACAGCAACGGGTCTTCAACTTGTTCTATGGTTCTGACTATTTCCTGTTTTTTTTGTAAAAATTCGGATATCATTTTTGAAATCTCTTCTCGCAAATCAAATATCTTTGCAATCATGTCTCCCATCGGATCACGTTTTACAGAAGTCTGTACCTTTTCTCCAACAGGGATTGCGGATACACTTGTGGAAAGAGAACTGAGCTGTTCTTCTTCGATAAGCTTGTTTTTGATTCTGTTATCATAATTTTCAATCTGGCGTAAATATTGAGTTGCAGTCATCATATTCTATCTCCTTCCCCAAAGTGGATTCTGTGTTGCTGTTGCGGTTCCTCCTAATGGATTCTGAACATACTCAGACATCATTGCTAAACTGTCTGGCCCGTCATCATGCGGCACTTTTGCTCTTGTTGTATAAGTTGTTACGTTTACCATGAACAATCCGTAATCTGATTTTGGTTTGTATTGGCTTTGATGTAAAAAATAAAAATTATTGATAATATAATTTGAATTTACAAGAATTTTGGTTTCCTTATTGGATTGCGTAAACCTTGGTTCGATTTTCGCTCTACATTTTCCATCAATCAATTTTTGAATATTATGTGCAACACGCCCTCCCACATTATTTGATTCAAAGCGAATCATGTGAGGATTGTGTTTAATCAAAATATCAGCTGTTTTCTTATCCAATATGTCATAATCTGTTGAATCATCAAATACAACATCTGGAATAAAAAACTTATCTCCGTATTGATACGCAATTGGAAGTGATTCAAAGTCGGTTCCTTTATCCTTTGTATCGCATACAGCCCATATAGCATCCGGCTCTCTTTTTGGCATAATCACATATTCATCTGTACAGCCATCTGGAACATCTTCCCTGTCAAAGAAAAATCTTTTCAGTTTATCTGGTGGTAAAAGTAATCCTTCACGCTCTACTGGTTTCTGTTGATACAAACAGTTAAAAGAAATCTCGTCCATTGATTCTTTTGCGTCATTGAAATACTTTTCTGAAAATCCATTCACAGTAAATAAGAAGTTGCTTTTTCCATCATCTGTTAGTGCCGGTATTGCAATAAATCTTGCTCTTGGGTTCCCGGCATATAATTGCTGTAGTTTTCCTATAGGGTCATGTACCGACCATCTTGTAGCTATGTAAAATTCCTTGCACCCTTCCAGCCTACGCGAGCGAAGGTCGTTTACTACTTTCGTCCATAATGTATCAAGTCGGTTCTTGTTCAATGCTTCTTCGATGCCAGACACAAGGTCATCTGCTGTAAGAAATCTGTTGCAACGTGTAGCACCAGTTAGAGAGCCATCAATTGATCTAAATGTCCATGTTTTGAAACGACCATTTCTTTCAAGATTTACAGTTGTTTCTTTTGCATTACTTGTCTTTTTACTTAAATCAATGTTTGGAAATATCTCGCTCCACGTATATTCTACTGGATCATTAATAATTTCCAGAACACCATCATAAAGGGAACGTGTCAAAATACTACTGTGTGCGGATGACAGGTTAAAATCGTTTGGGAACCATCCACCCACAAGAGAAAGAAAGAAATCTTCCAGCGTTGACTTACCACATCCTGGAGGAACGCTTAAAGCGAAAATATCTAATTTGTCATCCATCAAGTCTTGAAGTGAGCCTATAATATTATGCTGCATAAATACATTTCTTCTTGGTTCGTAAAAACGTTCTTCTGGAATACGATTTTTTTCAAGATATAACAATCCACTGTCTACTTGATAATTCTGTGATTCCAGCAACAGATACTGCCAGTATATATCATCAAAATCACCACTGCCAGTTAATGCAGCACACTTCTCAGCTATGTTATGTGAGTATTGACTTACTTTCATAGCCATTTTCCGTGCTTCTTTGTTCTTGCTGAAAGGAAGGTCAATATTCATATTTAAGAGCAAATCAAGGCAATCTTTTTGGTTCTGATGGATTGTCATGTCACTACTGATAATCTGATTCAGCACTGCCCGATACCATTCAAGAGAACCTTCTGTAATTTTTGACATAAAAATAAAGCCAGACCTCCTTTCTTTTTTAGGATTTAGTCTGGCTCTAGTGTGGCTCTCTTGACTGATTATTCACTTGCTTTGAAGTTATATACAGGTTTGATAATATCAACTATATCTACGGTATCTTTGATTTTATCAATAATTTCTTGCGGTGGTTTGTAAGCCATAGGGCTTTCGTCAATTGTAGATTTCTGAACGGATGTTGTATATATTCCATTCATAGACTCCTTAAATTCTTCTAACGAAATGTTTTCTTTTGCTTTTGATCGGCTCATAATACGCCCTGCGCCATGCGGTGCTGAACAGTTCCAATCCTCATTTCCTTTTCCAATTGCAATAATACATCCATCTCTCATATTCATCGGGATAAGAACTTTTTCACCATGTTTAGCTGATATCGCACCTTTCCGAACAATATTTGTATCGTGGTCAATATAATTATGAATTGTGTCAAACCATGTGTTTCTTTGAAGTGTCCAATTCATAGTGTAGAATATAGCTGACTGTATGCATCGTCTGTTTATTCTTGCAAATTCTTGACAGATTTTCATATCATGCAGATATTGTCTTCTATGCTCGCCTGTCAAATAACATAGTTCTTTCGGAATTACAAGTTTGTTTGGTTTCCATTTTCGTTTTAATTCATCAATACCATTTTGAATTTCCTTGTTCCTGCCAGAGCACTTGTATTCTTTTACTAATTTCTGTATTTCGGTTTCAAGCTTATCTGTACCCTGCATATCTTCTATGGCAATTTTCTGATATATTTCAGCTACCTGTTTTCCAAGGTTGCGACTTCCAGTGTGAATTACAAGGTAGTTTATGCCTTTTGAATCGGTGTCGACTTCAATAAAATGATTTCCTCCCCCAAGTGTACCAAGGCTCCTGCGAATCCATTCAACATTTTTAAGCAGTGAAAAGCAATGAAGTTCTTCTAATTCTTTAAAATTTATGATTTCGTCACGTACATTTCTTCCTTCTGGAACATTATTCCTTATCACTTCGTCAAGGATTTTAAAATCTATTGTTCCCACATCAGTAGGAATTTGTGTTGTAAGCATTCCGCATCCAATGTCTACGCCAACAATGTTTGGAATTACTTTATCTCCAAGATCAGCTGTAAAGCCAATTACACATCCTGCCCCCGCGTGAACATCTGGCATGATTCGTACTTTACATTCAGAAAATGCAGGCTGTTTTATTAGTGTATAAATTTGATTTAATGCTTCTTGCTCGATTTTTTCTGTAAATATCTTCAAATCACTCATAATGGCGCTCCTTTTTTGGCTCTCTTGACTTTTCTTTTTGATTTTTTGTATTCTAAATATTTTTCAAAACTATATTTTTCACAATATCTGCAATTTTCTAATCCATCTGGTTCTGGATGTATGCACGGAATGTTTCTTAATTCGCACCATACCATTTAATCACTTAACTTTCTACAAATTTCAATAAAATCTGGCTTACTAAGCTCTTTCAACTTGTCAGCATATCTTGGAAATTCATGTGTATATATCGGATGACCTAAAAGTTTTTCTGCATATTCGTATGCAAGTCTTCGGTCATCACCTGTAAGCATACAAATTCCTGTATAGGTTTCAATTACTACAGCTTCTTGTTTTGTCATACATATCCTTTCTCGATAAAATCATCTTCTTAATTCTGTAAAAATATTTTCAATTACTTTCCATTCTGCAAATACTGCCATAAACAATAATGGAACTGCCGAAAATCCACAATTATTTTCAATCATCATTTGTATTGTGGCTATCAAATAATCTGCTACCCATTTGAATATTATGAAATTCGCAATTATCCAACATATTTTTCTTGCTTTCTTCATTCAGTAGACCTCCATTTATTTCCACGGTATATTATCATTTTCGTGTTCCAAAAAGAAATCAACCTTGTCAACATATCCTTTAGCTATCAGTTTTTTTACACAATCATCAACTCTTATAGAAGATGTATGCGCTGTAAATTCATTTGAATATACAGTCTTGACTGTAACATTTCCGCATATTTTGCATTTTTTTACAATATAGGCATTTATATGAGTACCATTTCCGTAATCTATTCTGTCATAATATTTCCCAATTTTCTCGTATAGGTGGGAACACTTTTCTTTAAACCAATTCATACATTCACCTCGAACTCTTTCTTGCAGTTACTACCCTTGCATTTTAGCTTCAAGTGCTGAATTTTTGTGTTAGGGCAAATCAGAAGTGCTTTTTTCTGGCAGAAGGGGCAACAGGCGTATTTCGCTCCGTTAATATTCCGTATCAATGCCTGTCCGTTCCACGGTTCGGGTGGGTTCATGTATTCAGAAAAATCTATCCCTTCGGATTCTAATGCTGATTTAATGCTCATTTATTCTTTCTTACTCCTTTTTGCCCTGCAACTATGCGTTCCTTTGGTTGTCCGTGCATCTTTTTTCCATTGTTTGTTATGTATATTCCATATCGCATCAATTCTCTTGTGCTTCCAGTACTCAAACAAGCGCACATAAATGTTTCAAAAGTCATATCACTTCAACCCATGAATCTTTCTCAAATTTGCGTATCGGTCAATAAGTACGTCAATCGTTGTATAAAGTTGATTGGCTGTGATGCAGTCATCCTGGTGGCGTTGTTCATACCATTCAACAGATGGATGACCAGTATTTACATTTTCAATTTCATCAATCGGAATCTTCCAGTTATCATTTTCAAGAAGCTTTTGGTTGAGTTCTTCTGATAACTGTTTATAATCCAGAATTATGTGTTGTTTCTTCTCGCATTCTTCGGATAACCGGACAACCTCTTCTTTAAGCTGATTTACAGTCCAATTCTTCAAATCTTCAATTCTCATGGTCGTCCTCCAAAATTTTCGTGAATTTCTCCATATCGTAGTTATCACGGATATAATCCACGCACTCTTGCAATTTTTCTCTCAAAAATGCATCCTTTGCAATATCTGGGTGAAGCGCATATAGTAAACAACTTCCCTCTTTCCCATCTTTCTGAAACTTTCTCCAATTAAACATCATTATGAATAGAGGAACTTTCGTAAAATTATCTGTTTTTCTTTTGAGCCAGAAATTAGAAAGTTTTTTTATCATTTCTCTCTTTCCTCCCTATGCTTCATCTGACAGGCAATCATCTTTGCTATGTTATCACGTTCCTGTTTTATTCCATGACCTTGTCTGAACAATTCGCATTCCAAAATCTGTCCGCATTTGGAACATTCGTCGTTTATTTCTTTACCTGCTATTTGCATTCCCATCCGTCCTGTACCATTTTAGGTTTATATTCTTTCTCGGTATATCCTTCACCATTGCATAAATCGCAAGGAATCTCAACTTCTTTATAGTTTTCGCAACATTCCCAATATTGCGCGAAATTTACTCTTTTAGTAAAAACACCTCTTCCGCCACATTTTGGGCATTCATAGATTTTATTTCCCTGTATTAGTTTTACAAGATCGTCAAGAGTTCTTTTACCGCCGTATATATTTCTTAGGCGTATTACTTCATGAATTTTCATCTTCTCTTTCCTCCCAATATTCACAACAACACTCTGGTTCCGTAAAGTCTGCGCAATGTTCGCTATCACCGTTGAAGCAAACCCATGTGAAATCATCATGCTTTCTGCAAGTTTTGCAATTAATTTCCATAACTATTTTTTCTCCTCATCACTTCCGTTAAGGATACTAATAAGTTGTTCTAGGTTAATTTCCTGTGTATCTTGCAAAAAATGATCTTTTATAGTCTGTAAAGCAAAAAACATAGGTGAAATTAATGATATTTGTGTTACTAATGCATATTCACTTTGCAGAAAATATTTTATTGGATAAAGTCCGTGCGAAATGTGATAATCCGCAATAGCAATTGCTTTCACAATGTAATCTTTTGTTTCAATAGTTTTAGTTGAAAAATTAGTTTTCAGCACAAGTTCATTTTTAATTTGGAATAATGTTGTACGTAAAAACAATTCTGCATCTATTCTAGTAGGTGCAATGTATAAAATAATCGGTTTTCTCATTTCTTATACCTCACATTCAAAATCCAGTGTGCCGACTTGAACGGCATAAATCTCCCAACGAGAAGCACTGGAACTTTAAGGGGGAAAATGCAACTTCTGGCAATGGCAATTTGCCAGATAGAAACAACAGGAATCGAACCTGTGTCACATAATATTCAATATCATTGCTCTACCACTGAGCTATGTTTCATATCACCGCCTATCACGGACAGTTCTTTTCAAAGGAACTGGGGTGGATTTCACTTTTGTTTCATTCAACAGTAATACAATCGTATCTTTCCGAATTGATCGTGTTCTCCATAGCTTCAATCGGATTGTATCCAAGATTTTGTAAAATCTGTTTAAAGACTGTTACAGATTGACCGCTTGCAAGTTGTACACCTTTTCTTCTAGAATCTGCGTGGAACACATCATGTCTGCTGTTTACATTCCAGAAGATAATGTTTGGAATAACATAACCGGCTTTATGGAATTTGTTTGCAATCTTATCATAAAACGACCAATCTCGATTTCCACAATAATCAATTTCCATATCAGAAATTACGACAATAGCTTTCGGCATTTCTTCCTGTGAAATATTATTTTTTTCTGCGATATCAAGCACCTTTTCAAATGCAGCTTTAAGGTCTGTACTATTGCCCCAATCAGCCCTTTTAGCATTATTAATTTTCTGTGAAAGGGTTTCGCCCTTTAAAACAACTGTTTCTGGATTGCTAGAAAATGTCATAAACAAATTGTGATATGCCCCAACATTTTTTTCGGCAAAGTATATTGCCAGTCCTATTGCAGTAGCTAGCGGTCTGCCGCCATTCCAAGACATCGAACCAGACACATCAGCCATTATCATTGCATTTGTTCCTTCTACAACATAATTCGGGAGTGCTTTCCACTGTGCTTCTAAAACTTTATTATTTTCTCTTCCGTAAAGAATTTTCTCTACAATATCATAAGGGTACAAAGTTGAAGCGTTTATTTTAACTTCTCCTTTATCAGCCTTATTAATAAACTCATTAAATCCATCTGGATCATGTTTTGCAAAAGCTCTGCGATAAATCATCATTGCACGGCTCGGAACTTCTGGATATTTAATCTCACTCCATTTACCGGCAGACATAAGGCTTTCAACAACACCGATCTGTTTTCTCATGCTACGGACAATCCGCTTAAAATTGTAAACTGGATAACCTAACTTCTGTGCAGTCAAGATTCCTAACTTCCTAGTTTCTCTGCTACTTGCATCAGCGGTCTTAATCCATTTGGCAAGTAAGGAAATTGCTTTTCCTTCATTGAGATTCTTCAAATCTTCCTCAAATTGTTTATTCATGGCTTTCCACATATCATCTTCAAGTGGTGTTCCAATCAGTTCATAGAGATCGTCATATCTTCCGAATACTCCAATCAAGTCAAGATTCGGTCTGAGTGCTTCTGGATGATGTTCAGCCATGTAGCGGATAATGGTTCGGAAAGTTTTTCTCTCTCCCAATCCGCAACGAATATCTCTTGCATAAAAAGCAATCTTTGTGGCAAAGAGTTTATCCTGTTTATATGCCTCTGAAAATAAAGTAGTTATTCTGTTATCGTCAGCTTCTCGCAGGGAACCAATTGTTCCAAACAGGTCAAGTCTTGCATCGCTTGTAGTATTCAGTGCAACTGCTCCGTTTTCGGTTCTTGTAAACTTACTTTCTTCTTTCATTGCATTTGCAAAATCCATAACTTTTCCTCTCTTTCCAGGACGCATGTAAAATAAAAAAATTGGCAATTTTGTTATAGAATTAAGTTGCTGTGTGTGTCCCAATTTTTCCATGATGCTTTAGGGGTTCATAATTAACAGTTATGTCCAAAATGATTGCTGTAAGCATCACATAATTGCCCCGACAGGATTTGAACCTATAAATGGTTTGCAGTGAAGAACACGAACATGTTCTAATCGTTTTTCCGTAACCGATAACCGGGGCAGTGGCAAGGGATGGATTCGAACCATCGACACGTACCTTGTAATGGGAAGAATGATTGCTGTAGAAGCCACGAACATGACTTACATTCTTTTACTGCTCTACCAATTGAGCTACCTTGCCATAATAGCAGGAGACGGATTCGAACCGCCGTTTTCATGGATATGAGCCATGTGAGATTCCGCTTCTCTATCCTGCCAGAACCCGGAAGAACCGGGTTAGCAATAGGTTTATCGTGTTATGCTTTCCACTATCTACAAGTTTTAGTGCTGTAGATTCACTGGATATTTTTATGCGTCTTTGGACGGTATCTCTTGAAAACTCCTTTTATTAACGTGCGCTGCGTTAATATTTTTAACTCCGAGATGTACCAGCCGGGAAATCAGATCCATTAAGGCTACGCCGTATCGCACCTAAATTTACCTAATCCACACGCTCAACTGGAAGTTTTTTCCACCCATATTACGGATGAATGGCATTTAGAAGAAATGGAAGCTCTGGGATTCGAACCCAGGACTTACAGCTTATGAGGCCGTTGCTCTTACCGCTGAACTAAGCTTCCTAAGATACCAGAAATAAGCCAGCCATAGATTTATTTCTGGCACTGTTGCAGTTCTTAACCACCAACCACAACAAAGGTTTTCTGAAACGCTTTTCGATTTCAGAAGGTCTTCCGGGACATTTGAAGCCCCTTTAATCAGCTCCGTTGGGCTAGAAGACCGGAGTGAAAGTTGTATGAAAAAGAAAATATCGCAATATTTATCATATTGCAAACTGGGCTAGTTGGATTCGAACCAACGAATTGTGGAGTCAAATTCCACAGCCTTACCGCTTGGCGATAGCCCATCAACCCCGGCGCACCATTAAAACCGGGGAAGTCGTGATATTAAGCTAAACAAGTATATAAAATAAAAGTTTCCGCTACTCTGGATGCCTCGACTTATCACTTTCATAGGCTTTTCCGAGCCTATATGGATTAAGCCTACACTGATTAAGCCGAAGCGGTGCTTTTATGAATTTAACCATCTCGATTAACTCAATCGGGATAATTACAATTGGAATCGTTAAATACATTTGTCACCTCGTGCAAATTAAGAATATGTTCAGTCCAAATACCATTTCTAACAGTATGTAGAAAAGCATTTGTAGTGAATTAATTTTCATATCTTCGAGCGTTGCCAAAATTCCAGCAATAACAATTACAAAAAACATGAGATTTGATGCAACTCCAATTACATTAAGTGCATTCATTGTCTTTTTTCCTCCCCGATTAAGAAGTCCAGAATCTTTTCCGCAATCTCTTCTTCTGGCTCAAATGGCATTCCGCAGTAATTGTAGGATTCCAAAGCCGATTTTAGGCTTGCTTTGAAGCCATCGTAAATTTCTCCATGTTGAATCAGTTCATGCCTTAAAATTAAAATTGCGTCAGTAATTGATTGAGAAGTGATACTAATTTGTGCTAAGCACTCCATCTCAATGTCTGGAACACCCATCATTTCAAATTCAAATACTGGAATTTCATCTACTGAGGTATGGAAATTTACTGATCGCACTCTTGGAACTTCATTTCCATCAATGAAGTATTTTGTACCAAGCCAATCATAGGGGTTGGGGTTTGTGATTTTCACGACGCTCATCCTTCTTCCACCTCCCCAAAATATTTCTTGAAAAGCTTATGGCTGCAGTACCATAGATGTTGCATCACAAAAATTTTATCAATACATTCCAAGCCATAATACGTCACTCTGTACTCGGCGGTTCTGTCTCCGTTTTCATCAGAACTGTAACCAGCTAATTCAGATTTTGATTTTGCGCCAAACCATCTGCCATTCTTTGTAACAAACAAAGAAAAATTCCCATATTCGCAAACATATGTAGCAGTTTGAGTATCATACAATCTGCCATCAGCTAATATTGCTTTTGCGTGAATTGGCTTCACCAGTTTTCTGATTGCCGGGGATTCCTGTCCGACATTTTCATATGCTTGGCTTGTTTCGGAAACGCCTTTTTTATTTTTTGAGAAAAATTTAAGCACGTCTTTTCCTCCCGAAATATTCATCAACTGCCTGTCTTACAATATCCGATACGCTCCTGTTCGTCCGGTTCTTCTCTTCCAGGAGCCTTTTTTTCTGTTTTTCGGAAAATCGGATGCGGATGGATTCGGATTGTAGGTTTGGTTTCATGAGCACTTACCTCAACTTACAATTTCAATTGGATATCCTAAATATGCTTCCAACTCTGAAACAGTCAGTTTACGTGGTTTCTTTATTTCAACATCAACACGCTGTATGATATTGTCTGTTGTCTTTGCAATGGCTTTTCCTGTATAGCTTTCAAGCTCTTCGTTTGCATATACATTCAAATGTTCATATCCATATGCTCGGCACCATCTTGCAGCCGAATCAACAATTTTTCTTAGTTCTTCTTGTTCATCGCCAAACAGCTCCGAATATCTAACCGCCTTGTTGAATTCGCTCGAACTTACTTCGCAAGGAGCCACAACATGTTTATATGGACTTCCGATAAAGTGAAAGTATCTATGTTGTTCCATTGCTTTTTGGCCTTTTGGCAAGTTGAATCCTTGAGCTATTGCTTTTTTAAGCAACTGTTCTGATTCAACATTGTTTTCTGTAACAATGCACTTATTTGTAAAATCAATCATCTTTATCCCCCTCTAAAAGTTTATATAGCGTACTTCTTGAAACTCCCATAATCTCGGCAAATTGTACTTTAGTTATTTCCCCTCTTTGCCAACTACGTTTAGTTTCATTGAAAAGTTCCTTATCTATCTCTTTTTTGGCACGACCTTTATATTTGCCCTGCGTCTTTGCTATTTCGATGCCTTCTTTTTGCCGCTGCCGAGTGTTTTCTCTCTCTCTTTGGGCTACATATGAAAAAAGCTGCAATACAATGTCTGTAATTAAGGTTCCTGTTAAGTCCTTATCCTGACATGTGTTAAGAAGTGGCATGTCCTGTACGATAATATTGGCTCCGATTTCTTTTGTAATACATCTCCACTGTTCAACAATTTCATTGTAGTTTCTTCCAAGACGGTCAATTGAATGGATTACCAGTATATCGTCTTTTGTTAGCTCTGAAATCATTCTCTGATACTCTGGACGATTGAAATCTTTCCCAGATTTTTTATCCATATAAATTTTCTCAACACCATCTGCTTTCATTGCTTCAATCTGTCTCGCTTCGTTCTGATCTGCTGTTGAAACTCTTACATATCCTACTTTCATATATACACGCTCCTGTTTCTTTATAAAACAATTATACACTATAATGTGTGCACTTTCAATAGTAAATCACACGTTTTAGTGAATTTTAATTGATTTTTATAACATTTGCGTTTATTATGTAATCAGGAGGTGTTTATATGGTATCTCAAAAAATTAAGCAAATAATGAAAATGAAAAAAATTACAAATATTCAAGTTGCTGAACATCTAGGAACTTCACCACAAGCACTAGCTAATAAGTTTTCCAGAGAAACGCTTTCCGCATATGAACTTATAGCCATCCTTGACTTTCTTGGTTGTCAAATTTCTGTTGAAGCATTTCCAGATATCATAGTAAAATTTAATAGCAATGATCTGAAAAGAGAGCCTTAATGGTTCTCTTTTTTTACTTTCTAATCAGCCCCTGTCCTTGCAGTAAAAGTCTGAATGTCTCTTTGCCTTTTACGGTTATGTACGTCTGAACATTTGAATATCCAAACGGTGTTGAAAAATCTTTCATCTGGAAAAGTCCAGATTTCCTATACGGTTCATAAGGCTTGATAATATTATGCCGATCACGGTAAATATATCCATTTTCCGTAAGCCACTTAGTAAACGCTTTAGGGGGAATGTGAAATTCCTTTGCTGCATCTCGAAAAGTTGTAAGAAGCCTATTATCTATCAGACTGTCGAAATAATCAGCTTTAGGTTTCTGTTCTTTTACCTTAGCTTCAAGCTGCTGTTTCTCTTGCTGTTCCTCAATCCATCGCTTAGCACGTTCTATTGGATCTTCGATTTGGTAGGAATCCTGTTTTGCGGAGACCTCGTATTTCCCTGTTTTTCGAATAGATGGAAGAACCTCTGCCGTTACCCAATGTCTAAAATCTTTTGCTTTAGGAAGTCTGCTCTCAAATATCATGTCGTATAAACCTGATTCGTTAATAACAATCATTTGCTGTGTATGATTATTAGAATCAGAGACTCCCGCTATACTGGTATCCTCCTTGTTTGTGTTAGTCCTAATTGCATCATTAGGTTTTGCATATCCTAACGCCTTTGCAACATCAATTCCAACAAACCAAGGATTATTGTCTATCATTACAGTTCTTACATTCCCAAATTCTGGATTGCTAAAAATCATCATATCGTTCATTTGTTGTACCTGCCTTTCTTGGTATTGCCTTATTTCTTGTATGGCAGAGAAACAGTTAAGGCTTACTGCTTGTCGTGTTCGAATCACTATCCCTGCCATGTTAAGGAGAGCTTTTTTGTTTTTTCGGGAATTTGGGGAACTGACTACGCCAGTCAGAGGTCTATATATAACCCCCCTCCCGGTTATCCAGTGCGGACGCTGGCAAGTCAGCCCGCCTCCCCATGGGACCCGCTGCCCTTGCCTAGTCGCTGTTTGTCGTAGGCCTTCGGCAGTGGTCAAGGGAATGCTATGCAAAATCTATTGTTATATTGCACAAAAAACAGTGTTTTATAAAATGTCTTTTTAGGGTGTACCCTATTTGCACATTGTATATTACTAAGATCGGAAGAGCGTCGTGTAGGGAAAGAGTGTAGATCTCGGTGGTCGC
>ERZ1024479.7-NODE-7-length-54045-cov-29.011521_pt1 | contig 54045 bp, 72 predicted proteins | sample MGYA00520800_ERZ1024479 | MGnify/ENA primary metagenome ERZ1024479 (study PRJEB33242, sample SAMEA3444313) | Homo sapiens | biome: Host associated; feature: Gastrointestinal tract; material: Stool | place: Uganda | collected 2011-01-01 ... | reverse complement strand
ACTCCTCGATTTTTCCCCGACGGGATATTTTTCGAGAAGTCGATTACCCAGACCACGTGTTTTGGGGCTTCAAATGGGAGCGCCGCTTGGGTCCGAAGCAAAATTCCTCGCTCATGGCGGTTGTTAAAACCGGAGGAAACTCCTTTCGATATTAGGGACAACCATTCGGTGCTCTCTTTTGGAGAACCAAACCCATCAGAACTCTTTGAAACCATTACAGAACTGGAGGCGATTTTTCATGGGGCGACGTAAGAAGCTCGATGGATCGTCTTCCCCTCAGTTCTCGCCCGCTTCCAATCCGGAGGAACGCGAGAATCAGATGATTTCGCTCGCCGTCAACCTTGCCGAGCAGCAACTTCGCGAGGGGACGGCTTCATCTCAGGTCATCGTGCATTATCTCAAGCTCGCTTCGACTCGAAACAAGCTTGAAGAGGAGAAGATCAGGTATGAGACGGCTATGCTTCAGGCCAAGAAGGATGCGCTGAACAAATCTGGTCAGCTCCAGGAGCTCATGGACAATGCTTTAAAGGCATTCCGTTCGTATTCCGGAAACGAAGAAGAAAGCGAGGTGTCAAATGGAAGATGAACTTTATCACTTCGGCGTCAAAGGCATGAAGTGGGGTGTTCGAAGGTATCAGAACGAAGATGGATCACTTACCTCGCTCGGTAAGAAGCGCGATAAGATGCTGTCTGATCGAAAGACCGCCAAAAAGCATTCCACAACATCGAACATGGTTAAAGCCGAATACTCTCGCCGAGAGTTCGAAGATGCAAAGACTCGACTGAAACTTGAAAACCAGAAGAAAAAGTCAAAGCGTCAGCAGGATCTCGAAAAGAAATACATCGATCAAGGATTCGCCAAGGACGAGGCCGAGATCAAAGCTTATAATCGAGCTAAGACAGAAACAATCCTTAAGGTTGTCGGAGGTATTGCTTTAGCATCCGCAGCGGCCTATGTTGCGTACAAGCATTACGATAAAGTCACCGATCGGGTATTCGAAAAGGGAAGTGAGATCGGTCGTTTGACGAACAACGGATCGGAACCGACCAATAGGGCGTTTTATGGCTTCGTCAACAAGCACGACAAAGATCGGTATGAAGGTCTTTATGGCAAGACACTTGGTGCGAATGGACCCGTGTATCGTAAGGCCATGCGAGCCGCAGGAGATATTAATGTTGCCTCCCCTGAATCCGCTCGAAAGGTTCTTAAGAATATGTTCGACACTGATAAGCAATCTTTCGATGTTTTTAAGAAGAACATAGACGCGATGGCATCCGTGGTTCCTCCTACAACGAAGCAAGGAAAACTTTGGCGTAAGGCTAAACAGGAACTTGATTCCGGAAAGATCGGCGATAATACCTATAAGGCATTTAACACCACGCTTGTTCTTCATACCAAGGAGCAACAGCCGATCAATGATAAATTCTATTCGGCTATGAAGAAGGCCGGATATGGTGCGATCCGCGATGTGAACGATAAAGAGAATTCCGGATACTTTGCAAAGAATCCATTAATCGTATTCGATACCGACAAGATCAATGTCGAGGGATTCACGAAGCTCGGGAACGATCATATCGATTCCATGTTCGCCAAAGAGCAGGGAAAGATCGCTGCTCACACATTGGCAAACCAGTACGGTCCTATTGGAGCCGCATTTGCGACTTCCATAGGAGCGATGAAACTTGTTAAGCGATCCAATGAGACAAAGTTCGTTGAAAACTATCGCAAGCGACATCCTGAGAGCACATTGTCCAATAATGAAATTCTGAAGATGAGAGATCGGACGGTCTATGCTTAACGATGCCGAAATTAAAGATCTTTGTATTACCCGGCATATGATTACGCCATTCGATGAGTCCCAGCTTCAGCCATGCAGTTACGACGTCACACTCTCTAAGAGCATCGTACGATATTTCGGTCGTGGTGAGATCAATGCCATGGATTGTACGCTCCATAATCTGGAGTATATTCGTTTCGCCATGAACGATGACGGTTTCGTTCTCGATCCAAATGAATTCATCCTTGGTTCGACAAACGAGGGAGTGACGATCCCGAAGAACATCGCCGCGCGCTTCGAAGGCAAGTCGTCGCTTGGCCGTCTCGGTCTTGCGACCCATGTCACCGCCGGATTCATCGATCCGGGGTTTAGCGGTGACATCACGCTTGAGATTAAAAACCTCAACAATCATCCGATCCGCATAGTTCCAGGAATGAGGATCGGTCAACTGTGCTTCTTCGATCTTCATAATGATGTTAATCGCGCCTACGGATCCAACGGGCTCGGATCTCATTATCAGTATCAATCAGGACCGACGACAAGTCGGTGATATTTGGGGCGGATTGACATCAATGAAAAAGAACTTGTAATGAATAAAGGAGGCGAATCATGACCTTATCGAACACAGCCGTTCCGAAATACTACGGTCAGTTCCGTGATAGGGTCATGGCCGGAGAGATCCCGGTATGCCATGAGATCGAGATGGAGATGAATCGTATCGACGATCTCATTCGTAATCCAGGGATCTACTATGACGCCGATAAGGTCGAGGGATGGGTTAAGTTCTGCGAGAAGGAACTCACCCTGACCGACGGATCTCCGGTTCATCTTCTCGATAGTTTCAAGCTCTGGGGCGAGCAGATATTTGGTTGGTACTACTTCGTCGAACGATCGGTCTATATTCCGAATCCTCATGGAGGTCCGGGTCGATACGAGAATCGTCGGATCTGCAAACGTCTGATCAACAAACTATATTTGATCGTCGCCCGTGGCGCCGCCAAGACCATGTTCGCCGAATTCATCCAGGCATATTTCCTTATCATGGATACATCGACGACTTCGCAGATCGTTGTGGCCCCGACCATGAAGCAGGCCGAGGAAACCATGATACCATTCCGTACTGCAATCATTCGATCTCCCGGTCCACTCATCAAGTTCCTTTCCGAAGGCTCGCTTCCCGGTAACGGACCGAAATCTACTCAGGCCAAGCTCGCCTCGACCAAGAAGGGTGTGGAGAATTTCCTCACAGGTTCGCTTCTTAAGGTTCGTCCGATGTCAATTGACAAGCTCCAGGGCCTTCGTCCCAAGGTATCGACCGTTGACGAATGGTTGTCCGGTGATATTCGCGAGGATGTGATCGGCGCCATCGAACAGGGCGCGTCAAAGCTGGACGACTATCTCATCGTGGCCACCTCTTCCGAGGGCACCGTCAGAAACTCGGTCGGCGATACCATCAAAATGGAGTTGATGGACATTCTCAAAGGAGAATACGTCAATCCTCATGTCTCCATATTCTATTATCGGCTTGACGATGTCAAGGAAGTCTCCAATCCGGACATGTGGATCAAGGCAAATCCTAATCTTGGGCAAACGGTTACCTATGAAACCTATCAGCTCGACGTCGAACGCGCCGAGAAGGCTCCCGCCACCCGCAATGACATTCTGGCGAAGCGATTCGGCATCCCGATGGAGGGCTACACCTACTTCTTCACCTTCGAGGAGACGCTTCCCCATCGGAAGAAGGACTTCTGGGGCATGCCGTGTGCGCTCGGTGCCGATCTGTCCCAAGGCGACGACTTCTGCTCGTTCACGTTCCTGTTTCCCCTGTCCGACGAGACATTCGGCGTCAAGACGAGGAACTATATTTCAGCCTATACCATGCAGCATCTTCCTTCGGCGGCTCGTCAGAAGTACGAGAATTTCCTGAATGAGGGATCATTGTTCGTCATGGATGGTACGGTGCTCGATATGGTGCAGGTGTATGAGGATCTCGACAAGTACATCACCGAGTCGGAGTATGATGTGCGATGCCTCGGTTACGATCCGTACAACGCCAAGGACTTCGTCGCGCGGTATACCATGGATTACGGCGAGTTCGGCATCGAGAAAGTGATTCAGGGTGCCAAGACCGAATCCGTTCCATTGGGCGAATTGAAGAAGCTGGCCGAGGATCGTCGTCTGCTCTTCGACGAGGAACTCATGTCGTTCACCATGGGTAACTGCATCGTCCTTCAGGACACGAACAACAACAAGAAGCTGTACAAGGCTAAGCGTGAGGACAAGATCGACGCCGTTGCGGCCATGATGGACGCATTCGTCGCATACAAGAACAATCGCGACCTCTTCGACTGATTGGAGATTCAAAATGGTGAATTTTTCCGATAAGCAACGGGCCATGCTGGCCAAACGAGGTCTTGCGATGCCCGACGGCGGCTATCCCATCAGGAATCGCAAGGATCTTCGCAACGCCATTCAGGCCTATGGTCGCGGCAATAGCAAGGACGATGTTCAACGGTGGATCAAGAGGCGCGCTAAGCAACTTGACGCCGAGGACATGCTTCCGGAGAATTGGAGAACTTCGATGAATCATAGTGATGAGCTTTATCACTTCGGCATCAAAGGCATGAAGTGGGGCGTCCGCAAGAAACGTGACAAGCCCAGTAAGGCGCAGCTTAACAAGCCGAATGCCGATTACACTTCCAGACAGCGTATAACGGATCGGGCAAGTTATGGCAAGAAGGGTGTCAAGCGCATCAATCGCCGTATGAACAAAGGGCAGTCACATTTTCGCGCAGCGACTACCGAGATGATCAGTCTAGCCGCGAAGACGTCTGTGGCTTCGCTTGCGGCTGGAGGTCTGACTGTGGCTTCGACTCCGGAGGGTCGAGCTATCATGAAAGCCAGTGTCGGGACGCTGAAGAGCGCCATCGGGCATAGTGCTCCGTATATGAATTATCTGAGGGCTCGGTATGGGGCTGGATATTCCTGGGCTTCTCCGGCGAACGAAGCTTTGAAGGCGATTGGTAATAAGATCATTATCAATACCGTGACATCAAGGTAGGAATAATCATGACCGATGAACTTTATCATTTCGGCGTCAAAGGCATGAAATGGGGGCGTACGTAAAGCTCAGAAACAAATCAATAAAGCGGAATCCAGATCCAATAAGAATTGGAGCAAATCGGAAACATATTCTAGAAAAGCTGATGCCCTTTATCGATCTTCGAAAACAAAAGGTCAATCATCTTTTAATAGGAACATGAAGAAGATTAACAAGCTTCGGATTAAGTCCAAACAATTCGAGAAAATGGCCGAGCAGGGAGATCGTTTATACATTCAACTTATTTCCGAGGCTCGAAAGCACGGTTACGAAGCATATGTTAATCCTTATGCTGAAGTAACAACTCTGGTTAAGAAGCGATAATAAGTTTTGCTTCGAAAGATGGCTCTAAGTAATACGATCACTCTTGGCATGCAATCTGCAAATCTCGGACTGGGGATTGCCGATCAGGTTGCATTCCGTTCGTATTCCGGAAACACAGAAGAAAGCGAGGTATAAAATGGAAGATGAACTTTATCATTTCGGCGTAAAAGGCATGAAGTGGGGTGTTCGACGAGCCGAGCGTAATACACGTAAACAGGCGAGGAAGGACGCTCAGGAGACCGCTCGATCCAAGATGTATTATGGCGAAGGCGCCGGAGTTCGCCGACGCAACATTAATTCCGTGGTCAAGCAGCGTTCAAAAGATCCAACCTACAAGAAGGCCTTTGACGAAGAGTACTCAAAACAGGATATGGGCAAGGCTCGTCGTGATGCCGAACGGCAACGCAAGACCACCGATCGCGTCGAACCGGTTAAGACCGGAATCGGCCGTGGCGTGAAGAAGGCGGTTCGAGCCGGGACAAAGGCGGTAGCGTTTGCCGCCACTACTGCTGCTGGTGTGGCGACTTCGTATTATATTTCCCATCCGGATGAAGCCAAGCAAATGGTTAACAGCATTGCCCAAAAAGCCTCGAACGCAATCAACAGGGCCCGTAACGTAGCCCGTGGCGCCCAGTTCCTTCGAAAGATGGGCCTGTGACGCGATCCTATCACGAGCTCATCCGGTATTCGGATTTTCTCGACCGGTTCCATTACCTGCAATGTCACGGATCCGTCGGGGGACCGACATTCGGTTCCGAACGTTGGATGAACCAGCGGTTCTATCGATCGCCCGAATGGAAACACGTTCGTGATTTGGTGATCGCTCGGGACAACGGTTTCGATCTCGGGTGCCCCGATCATCCCATCGCCGGGAAGATCATGATCCATCACATCGAGCCGTTGACTCCCGATTCCATAGAACACGGTGACGATCTACTGCTCGATCCGGACAATCTTATTAGTTGTTCTCTTGCGACACATAACGCCATTCATTTCGGCGATGACCGAATCGCGCGTCCGTTGACGGAACGGCGTCCCAATGACACGTGTCCATGGAAATGAGAGGAGTCATCATTGGAAATCACCTCGGTCTCCACGAATGCGACGACTCTCTACGTTGGTGAACAATTGATCGTCACCTTTCAGGTGATCGATCGCATTCTCGATAATCGCGGGAATCCGATTCTGGATTCCTCCGGGAATGTCATTACATCATTCTAGATCTTTTGGAGGATAAAAATGAGTGCAATCAAAGAAGCTTACATCATGTTCAACGGCCAGAAGGTCGTTGCGCGATATGATGAAAGAACCAAAACCTGGACCGCCACAACCAACGCGCCGGCCAATTCCTCGTGGTCTCAGCCCGATCATGTTTACAAGGTCGAGATTCACGCCGTCGACGCCGCCAACAACAAAGCGACGATGACGTCGGCGGATCCCACCTATGGTGATCAGCTGAAGATCCGTGTCCTGGAGAAGTCCAAGCCGACCGCAACCATCGTCTCCCCGACCCAGGGCTCCGTCCTTGGTGCGAGCGAGCAGGATATTGTTCTGGAGATGTCCGACGCCGGTGGCTCCGGGCTCAACGAGACCACAGTGGTCTTCACGGTCAATGGCGAGAGCCACGCCGGAGACCTTTCGTTCACGGATCACGAGAGCAAGCGTCGCGCTACCTATCATGCGACCGGTCTCAACGACGGTCAGAACACGATCACCTTCCAGGTCACGGACAACGATGGCAACGTCTCGGAACTGGCGACCACGACGTTCGTCGTCTCCACGACCGCTCCGTCTCTGACGGTCAACACTCCGACCGAGGGTCTGATCACCAACAGCAACAGGCTGACGGTCACCGGCTCTACCACGCCTGGTTCCGATGCCGTGACCATCGCCGATGTCAAGGTGAACAACGCCTCTGTCAAACTGTCCGGCGACAACACCAAGACCTTCTCCCACGAGGTCACGCTTACCGAGGGCAAGAACACGATCACCGTCGTGTCGACTGATTCTATCGGTAAGGCCACGACCGTGACCCGTCATGTCACGCTCGACACCAAGGCTCCGATCATCACCGACGTCGTCACCGAGGCTACCACGGTCGACTCCGGTGGTACGATCAAGATCACCTTCAAGGTGACCGATGCTGCGTAAGGAATGATTGATGATCGTTCGTTGTTGGGGTGAAGTTGACGGCGAACGCATCGATTTTTCTCCTATCATGGACAGGCCGGGTCACTGGGAGGGTTATATCTCTTGGCGACCCGGACCTCTCGATATCGAGATATGGGCGGAAAACGATCGTGGCGCCAAAGGTCATATTCAGTGTCAGGTGCAGATTCGATATTTCGAGAAATCGGATACAGTCGTTCGAATCGTTCTTTGCCCATATCATATTCGACTTTTTGCCGAAGGATACCGAGGGGAATTGCCGATGAAATCAGTGAGTTTTGATTTCGGAGAGAAGAAGAAGGTTCTTCTCGATATTCGAAGCACCAATAATACGCCGTTCGAGATCACTAACGCCTCGTGGAGTCTTCTATGCGGAGACGAGGAAGAATCCCATGGTGATTGTGAGATCAATTACATCAGGAAATACGAGTATGAGCTCTCGTCGTTGATACAACCGATGCGACCGAGATGCCTCTATCTCCTGAAGGTGGAATACGATATTTTGGATGAGCATTTCATCGAGTATGTGAAAGTGAGGGTTGGTCCGAATGAGTAGCATACTGAATGACGTAAAGAAAGTCATCGGCATCGATAAGGATTATAACGATTTCGATTCGGATCTGATCATGTTCATCAATTCCGCATTTTTCAATCTTCGTCAGTTGGGCGTCGGTCCCAAAGAGGGATATTCCATCTCCGGAGAGAAGAACGGCTGGTCGGAATTCACTGCTGATGAATCGTTACTGACTGGAGTGAAACCGTATATTCAGCAAAAGGTTCGTCTTCAGTTCGATCCACCGACCAATTCGTTCCTTGAACAATCGATCCGGAAGAACATCGAGGAGTATGAATGGCGTCTCAACATCCAAGGGGAAGGAGGTTTCAATGAATGAGCTCTATCACTTCGGCGTCAAAGGCATGAAGTGGGGTGTCCGCAAGGATCGTAAGCGATCGGTAAGTTCCAAGCGTTCCCGATCGGACAACAAGGATTACACGGAGAGTCGAGACCTTCTCAAGAAGTCCCCGAACAAGCTGTCCAATGCCGAGCTCCGCAAGATCAACGAACGGCTCAATCTTGAGCAGCAGTATTCGAATCTGACGACAACTCAGAAGCAGAAAGGCAATCGGTTTATCGACAAGGTTGGTAACCAGATGAAGCAGACCGCGGCCAACGAGGTGTCGAAGCAGTTGATGAATGCGGGGAAGATTATCCTCGGAGTCGGAATCGCCTATGCGGCCAACAGGGCCCGTGGAAACGGACAGTCATATTCATTCGACTTCGGTCGCAGGCAGATCGGTCGGTGATGCCTAATGAATGTCGTTACCGATGCATTGGCGCACGCATGGAACGCGTTCGTCAATCCGTCTTCTGATTTCCGTCTGTCCGTCGGATATTCCTCAGCGCGTCGTCCGGATACGCGGGTCTTCACCCGAGGAGTCGATCGATCGATCATATCCTCGCTGTACAACCGCATCGCCATCGACGTGAGCGCCATCGAGATCCGGCATTGCCGTATCGACAAGACGACGCAGCAATATCTGGAGACGATCGACGACGGGCTCAATCAGTGTCTGAACATCGAGGCCAATATCGACCAATCAGGCCGTGATTTCATCATGGACGTCGTGATGACCATGTGTGATGACGGGGCCGCGGCCATGGTGCCGATTGACACCACGGTGAATCCGATGAATTCGAATTCGTTCGATATTCAGACCATGCGCGTCGGTCGTGTTGTTGAATGGTATCCTCGGGCCGTTAAACTTTCGGTCTATAATGATGCTCCGAACGCCGGCCAGCGCGAAGAGATCGTCATGCCGAAGTGCAAGGTGGCGATCGTCCAGAACCCGCTCTATCAGGTGATGAACGAGCCGAACTCCACCTTGCAGCGTCTGATCCGAAAGCTCAATCAGCTCGATACCATTGACGACAAGGCCGCGTCCGGCAAACTCGATCTTATCATCCAGTTCCCGTACCAGATCCGCACGGAGGAGAAGAAGCGACAGGCCGAACTCCGCCGTCAGCAGCTGGAGGATCAGCTCAAGGATTCCGCCTATGGCGTTGCGTACACCGACGGTTCCGAGAAGATCACCCAGCTCAATCGGAGTCTGGATAATCACATGCTTCAGCAGATCCAGAATCTGACGACCCAGCTCTACGGTCAGCTCGGCCTTTCCGAGGCCGTGGTGAACGGCACCGCCTCTCAGGAGGAGATGCTCAATTACCATAACCGCACCTTGGAGCCGATGATCTCAGCCATCTGTGATGCGCTGAAGCGAACCTTTCTGACCAAAACCGCCCGAAGTCAAGGACAGAGCATCGAGTTCTTCCGCGATCCGTTCAGGTTGGTTCCGGTCACCGATCTGGCGAACATCGCCGCGGCATTCACGTCCAACGAGATCATGTCGTCGAACGAGTTCCGTTCGGTCCTTGGTTTCGCCCGTTCCGAAGAACCTCAGGCGGATCAGTTGCGCAACGCCAACATCAACCCGCTCGGCACCGACGTGACCGCACAGCAGCCGGAATCCACAGAAGAACCAACCCAAGATTCAGCACAGCCTTCCATTCAGGATGTGCTGAACACCCCAATGGAAGGAGACAGTCAAAATGGGGTATGATTTCAGTGGTTACGCCACGCGGAACAACATCCGTTGCTCCGACGGGCGAACCATTCTGAAGGACGCCTTCGCCGATCAGGACGGTCAGAAGGTGCCGCTGGTCTACCAGCACAACCATAGCGACATCGACAACGTGCTCGGCCATGCCGTACTGGAGAACCGTGAGGACGGCGTCTACTGCTATGGCACGTTCAACAGCACGCCGATGGGTCGCGACGCCAAGGAGCTCGTCAAGCACGGTGACATCACCGCACTGTCGATCTACGCGAACCATCTGACCGAACACAACAAGAACGTCATGCACGGTAACATCCGCGAGGTGAGTCTGGTCCTTGCCGGCGCCAATCCCGGCGCCTACATCGACAACGTCACGCTTCAGCATTCGGACGGAACTCAGGATCTTCTGGATGACGAGGCCGTGATCTACTCCGGCGAGGAGATCGTGCTTGAGCATGGCGATGAGGAAAGCGAGGATGACATGCAGCATGCCGACGATTCCAAAACGTCGACCGCCAAGACCGAGGACGATTCGTCCGAGAAAGCGTCGGACAAAACGGTCCAGCAGGTCTGGGACACTTTTACCGACAAGCAGAAGGACGCTGTATATGCTCTTATCGGCGCGGCCATTGGTGGTGCCGAGGAGAGCGTTGCACAGTCCGATATTTCGCATGCCGATGACGAGTCTGACGATTCGTCTTCCGGCGAGACCGTTCAGGATGTCTTCGACACGCTGAACGAGGAACAGAAGAATGTCGCCTATGCTCTGATCGGCCTCGCCGTGGAGCAGGGTGATTCCGACACTGAGGACAGTGACGGAGAGAACAACAATAGCGCCTCCCATTCGGAGGAAGAAGGAGATATTATGCATATGAACGCCTTCGAACAGGCCGGTGCCGAGGATGAAGCTCCGGTCCTGTCCCACGACGACATGAAGGAATTCCTTACCGAGGCCAAGGACTACGGCTCGTTCCGTGATTATTCCGAGAAGTGGATGCAGCACGCTGCCCAGAACTATGGCATCGAGAACATCGAAGTGCTCTTCCCGGACGCACGTCAGGTCGGCGACGAGCCGTACCTGTACAAGCGCGACACCGACTGGGTCGACGTCGTGCTCAACGGCACCCGTCACACCCCGTTCACCCGCATCAAGACCTCGTACGCGGATCTGACCGAGGATGAGGCTCGTGCGAAGGGCTTTACGCTTGACCGCGAGAACAACAAGCGTAAGATGGACGAGGTGTTCAAGGTCTACAAGCGCGTGACCACCCCGCAGACGATCTACAAGAAGCAGCGTCTGGATCGCGACGACGAGATCGACATCACCGATTTCAACGTGGTAAACTTCCTGTGGAACGAGATGAAGGTCATGATCCGCGAGGAGATGGCCCGTGATATTCTCATCGGTGACGGCCGCGCCGCCTCCGCCGAGGATCACGTCAACACCGAGAACGTCCGTCCGATCGTCGGTGATGACGATCTGTACGTCATCTACAATAATGGTGCTAATCCGGCCACCGATCCGACCGCGTTCGTCGATCGCGCCCGCAAGGCGAAGGTGGGCTACATGGGCTCCGGCATGCCGACCCTGTTCCTGTCCCCGAGCCTGCACGGCGAGCTCATGGTGCAGCGTGATAAGGTCGGCCGTCGTCTGTACGACACCGACGCCTCGCTGGCGGCCGCCATGGGTGTTTCCGCCATCGTCGAGGTCCCCGTGCTTGAAGGCTTCGAGATGACCGAGGAGAGCAAGGTTGTTGATGGCGTCATGGTGAATCTGCGCGACTACACCATCGGTACCGATCGTGGCGGCGAGCTGACCCAGTTCTCCGACTTCGACATCGACTACAACCAGCATAAGTACCTCATCGAGGCTCGTCTCTCCGGTGCGCTGACCATGCCGAAGTCCGCCGTTGTGCTGACCCACCCAAAAGCGTGAGCCCGTCGGGTCCGACCGTTCTGGTCGAGCCTGTAGCGGGCACCGAGACCAAGTATGGTAAGAAGGTCTCCGATCTTCAGGATGATGTTGTCATCAACACCAATCGGAAGATCGATGGCACGCTCCATTATGTGACCGGATATACCGAATTCAATAGCTCCGAGCCAACCGAGCAGGAAGGTAATTACCTTGCACTTGATTTCTCGGACAATTGGCTCGGCGATACCGATCCGACGACGTTCACGGTCGAGCTCAAGGGCGGAAAGAAGGGACCGGTGACGTTGACGGATGGTGATGCCTTCTGCGTCTTCCGCGTGACCAATCCTAACACTCAGAGCATCGAGGTGGTATCCACCGATTCCACCGGAACGACCACGGTCAGGTATTCTCTGAAGGGTCTTACCTTGGAACCGAAGGCCTGAGATCGCCATGACGAGGTTCTGCGGGAAGATCGGATTCGGTATAACTGGAGAAACCTCGCCGGGCGTTTACGAAGATCGGATCTATGAACAGTTATATTTTGGTGACGTCACGAGGAACTCGAGACGACTCGAGGTCTCGGACGCCATCAATCCGAACATTACCGTGAACAATCAGATCTCGATCCTCGCGGACGCGTATGCCTGCGACCATTTCTTCGATATGAAGTACGTATGGTGGATGGGGGCGCGCTGGACTATTTCCGAAGTGGAAGTCCGCCGTCCCCGTCTTATCCTTACCCTTGGGGGAGTGTATAACGATGGGCACGAGGCTACAGCTCCATGATATTTTAACCGATATCATGGCCGAAATCGATCCAGCATATGCTAACGGCCATGTATATTTTCAGCCGCCTTCGACAATTTACATGAATTATCCATGTATTGTCTATGAACGCAATACGGGTGATACTCAGTTCGCTGATAACTATCCGTATATTTTCAAGCTTCGGTATCAGATTACCGTAATCGATAAGAATCCGGATAGTTTGATTCCGAGCAAGGTTGCCGCATTGCCGTTATGCACAATGGATCGGCATTTCGTCAGCGACAATCTTCATCATGATGTATTCAATTGCTATTTTTAAGGAGCTAGAATGGTAGCACTTACTTGGGATGATACCGGCAAGCGCCAGTATGAGATGGGTACGGACCATGGCGTGCTGTACCCGATGACGACCACCGGCACCTATGGCACCGGCGTGGCTTGGAACGGCCTGACCGCCGTCACCGAGTCCCCTGATGGCGCCGAGGCGAACGACATGTACGCCGATAACATCAAGTACGCCTCGCTGCGTTCCGCCGAGACCTTTGGCGCGACGATCGAGGCCTACACCTTCCCGGATGAGTTCATTCCGTGTGATGGTGGCGCCGAAGTCACCGATGGCGTGGTCTTCGGTCAGCAGTCGCGATCCAAGTTCGGTTTCTCGTACCGTACGCAGATCGGCAACGACGTCAGCCAGGACGCCGGCTACAAGCTGCATCTGGTGTACGGCGCCACCGCCTCCCCGTCGGAGAAGTCGTATGAGACCATCAACGACTCCCCCGAGGGTATGACCTTCAGCTGGGAGATCGATACCGATCCGGTCTCCGTGGAAGGCCATCCGGAACTCAAGCCGGTGGCGTCGATCACCATTGATTCGACCAAGGTCGATAAGGAAAAGCTCACCGCGCTTGAGAAGAAGCTGTATGGCGACACTACCGGCGAGCCGACCCTGCCCCTTCCGGGTGAGGTCTATACCATGATGCGGGCAGAGATGTAACGGAAGTGAGATGTGCGAATGCTCGAATTGACGGTTGAAGGTGAACTCTACGACGAGTCGGAGAACGAATTCATCACTGTAGAACCGCGAATCGTTCGATTCGAGCATTCGCTTCTTTCCGTTTCAAAATGGGAGTCGATCTGGAGAAAACCGTTCCTTGACGACGAATCCAAAAGTATCAAGGAAACGCGGTCATATTTTCGTTGTATGGCGATCGATGATATTTCGGACACCGAACTCGATCTGATCATGCTCAATCATTTTTCCGAACTTAATCATTACATCGAATCGTCGCAAACGGCAACCACGATCAATCACATGTCCAAAGGGCGTCGTTCATCATCCAAGGTGACGTCCGAACTTATCTATTATTGGATGTTTTCCGCTGGAATACCCGCGCAACCATGCGAGACGTGGCATCTCAGCCGTCTTATCACACTGATCGAGATATTCGGCGTCAAGAACTCGCCGAAAAAGAAGATGTCAAAGTCTGATGTTTCGAAAATGTACAGGGAGATGAATGCCCGACGTCGAGCAGAGACTGGGAGCAAGGGATGAAAGGAGTACTCATGGCATTGAATGGTATTGATATTGCCAGCTATCAGGCTGGTCTTGATTTTTCTAAGGTTCCTTGTGATTTCGCCATCATCAAGGCGACACAGGGTACCGGTTACACCAACCCGGATTGTGTCCGAGCGGTTGAACAGGCCATGTCTCTCGGTAAGGGAGTTGGCGTCTATCATTATATTTCCGGTGGCAATGCAGTCGCCGAAGCAAATTTCTTCATTAATTCGATCCTTAACTGGATCGGCAAGGTGATGATCTGTCTTGACTGGGAACTCGACCAGAATTCGGCATGGGGCGATGAGTCCTATCTCGAGCAGGTGATCAATCAGGTTATCGCACGAACCGGTGTTCCTCCGATGATCTATGCGCCGGCATCCCGTTACAATCAGGTCGCTGAGGTCGCTAAACGTCATAACTGCGGACTGTGGATCGCCCAGTACGCCGATATGAATCCGACCGGGTATCAGAATACACCGTGGAACGAAGGCGCTTATACCTGCGCCATCCGTCAGTATTCGGGCTCTGGTCGATTGAACGGTTGGAATGGCGATCTTGATCTTGATAAGTTCTACGGCTCGTTGGACGACTTCCGGAAGTATTACGGCAGCTCGTCGAGCGCTCCGTCCAAGCCATCGACTTCGGGTCCGTCCGGCACCACGCTTCAGCTGGCGACGTGGACGATGGAAGGTCTTTATGGCAATGGTGCGGATCGTAAGAAGAATCTCGGATCCCGATACGATGAGGTGCAGAACTTCATCAACCACATCGCCTCCGCCGATGTCAACACACTCGTCGATGAGGTCTATGCCGGTATGTATGGCGACGGCTTGACTCGTCAGACCGTGCTCGGCTCCCGTTACGACGAGGTCCAGGGTGCGATCAACGCCAACTCCGCGCAGTATTACACGGTGCAGTCCGGCGACAACCTGGGTAAGATCGCCATTCAATTTGGCACTACGGTCGATCAGCTCGTGGCATGGAACAACATCGCCAATCCCGATCTCATCTACGCCGGTCAAACCATTCGAGTCAAGTAGGTCAAAATGAGGGTGAATTTCGAAGTGTCTGGCGGTTTCACGAAGACCGAGCGGTTTCTCAACCGCATGAAGCGTCGTGAATACCTGAACGTGCTCGATGAGTTCGGCCGTGACGGCGTTCAGGCACTTCGAAACGCCACCCCGGTCGATTCCGGTGCCACGGCCGAGGCGTGGGATTACGAGATCAAACGCACCCGTAATTACACCGAGATCGTCTGGACCAATTCCAATATCAACGACGGTGTACCGATTGCCGTCATCCTCCAGTACGGTCACGGCACCGGTACCGGAGGCTATGTTCAGGGTCGTGATTACATTAATCCGGCGATCCGACCCGTATTCGATAAGATAGCCGAGAAGGCTTGGAAGGTGGTGACTTCTGCATGAGCAGCATCGACGAACGCGTCGTAAAGATGCGTCTTGATAACAGCCAGTTCGAGCAGGGTATCAACAAGACCTCCGGTCTTCTCAGCAAACTTAAGCAGGCATTAAACCTCGACAAGTCGGTCGAATCGATCAACAACGTCGATAAGGCCGTAAGCGGCGTCAGCTTTAATCCGTTGACCTCCGGTCTTCAGGGAGTCCAGTCCGGCTTTAACGCCATGGGCGCCGTGGCGTTCTCTGTGCTCAACCGCATGACCAATGCGGCCATTGATGCCGGGAAGAGTATCACCAACGCCTTGACCGCTTCGGTCCGTGACGGTTTCGCCGAATACGAGACCCAGATGAACGCCGTGCAGACGATTCTGGCGAATACCCAGTCAAAAGGATCGACGATCGACGACGTCAATTCGGCACTCGACACGCTGAACACCTACGCCGACAAGACCATTTATAACTTCACGGAGATGACGAGGAACATCGGTACCTTCACGGCCGCCGGTGTTGATCTTCAGACATCGGTGGATTCGATCAAGGGTATCGCCAACCTTGCGGCTGTTTCCGGTTCGAGTTCCGCTCAGGCCTCTCAGGCCATGTATCAGCTGTCCCAGGCAATCGCCGCCGGAAAGGTCCAGCTTATGGACTGGAACTCGGTGGTCAACGCCGGTATGGGCGGCGAGGTCTTCCAGAATGCCCTGAAGCGCACTGCCGAGAACTTCGGCACCAACGTCGACGGTATGATCCAGAAGTACGGATCGTTCCGAGAATCGCTGACCGAGGGCGGATGGCTCACTACCGATGTCCTTACGGAGACGTTGAAGCAACTTTCCGGAGCGTATACCGAAGCAGATCTTGTTTCTCAGGGCTATACTGAGGAACAGGCCAAGCAGATCGTCCAGTTGGCCAATACGGCCGAAGGCGCCGCAACCGACGTCAAGACGTTCTCTCAGTTGATCGATACGACAAAAGAAGCATTGGGATCTGGTTGGACCAATACTTTCGAAATCATATTTGGCGACTTCGAAGAAGCCAAGGAGCTATGGTCTGGTGTCGCCAATGTTATTTCTGATGTCGTTAATCGATCGTCGGAATCGAGAAACAACCTTCTCCAGGGATGGAAGGATCTCGGTGGAAGAACCGAACTGATCAAAGGCCTGTCCAGCGTCTTCGAATCCCTCGGTAAGGTGTTATCGACCGTCGGTAATGCATTTCGGAAGGTGTTTCCTCCGACAACGTCTCAGCAACTTATGGACATTACCAAGGCGTTCGCTTCGTTTACGGAAAGCCTCGTTCCTTCCGAATCGACGCTAAATAAGATCGGCCGAGTTGCTGAGGGCGTATTTTCTATATTTGATATCGGCGCGCAGGCCGTCAAGGCTGTCGGCGAGGCCATCTCCACGGCATTCGGATCTGGCAGCATGGGCGGTTTGCTCGACAATCTGCTCGATATCGCCGCCGGATTCGGGGATTGGCTTGTCGGACTTGATAATTCGATCAAACAGTTTGGCGTATTCAAGGGTGCGGCCAAGGCGGTCGGTTCCGCCATCAACGGCGTGCTCGGGGTCTTCAGCTCCTTCACCGGTGGAATCTCGTCGATGGGATCTGCCATCGGATCGATCGCTTCGACAATTGGATCCACCATCGGATCGATCGCTTCGACAATTGGTAATACTCTTGGCGGAGCGTTCGAACGGGTCAAGAACGTCATCAGTGATGTCTTGACGTGGATCACCGACAACATCTCCGGTGGTGATATTTTCGCTGGCCTCGCCGGAGGTGGCATCTTCCTGGCCGCACAGAAGATCGGCGGGGCGTTCGATAAGATCAAGGAGGTCTTTGAGGACCTCTTCGGTAACGGGGCTGAAAAGCTCAAGAAGGGTGCTGGCGTATTCGATGAGATCCTAGGCGGTCTTCAAGAATCGTTGAACGCATTCACGGGAAGCGTCAAGGCTTTTACTCTTGTAGAGATCGCCGGATCCATCGCGCTGCTTGTTGACTCGATGGAGAAGATCGCTGCCCTCAGTGGTGGCGAAGTCGTTGGCGGCGTCTCGGCCATCGGCGGCATGATGACCGAGCTTAACCTCAGTCTTAAATCGATCACAAAGACGGTGAAGGGCGTTAAGACCACCGATCTCATCAAGACCGGTGCGGCCCTCATAGAATTCGCGAAGGCTGTGGACATGTTGGCCAACGCCATGTCCACGATCGGTAATCTCAATTGGGACGAGATCGCCAAGGGCCTCACTGGCATGGGCGGCGCCATGGCTGAGCTCGTCGCTGCCGCCAAGGGTCTGAGCTACGCCAAGGTCGACCTCAAGACGGCAGGCTCGCTCATCGCCATGGCCCAAGCGGTCAAAATGGTGGCAGATCCGCTCAAGAAGCTCGGTAACATGAGCTGGGATCAGGTCGGCAAAGGCCTATCTGCCATGGGCGGCGCCCTGACGGAGATGGGCACGGTCACCGGTCTGCTCGGCCGATTCGGCAAGCACAACATTTCCGCTGCTGTCAGCATGGTCATTACGGCCAAATCCCTTGGTGATATCGCAGATGCATTCGGGTCGTTCTCCAGCTATAGCTGGGACGAGATCGGACGTGGTCTTACCGCCATGGGCGGCGCTTTGGGCGAAGTCGGGCTCGTTACCGGCGCCTTGGGCAAGCTTGCGGGATTCTCTGGAATTCTGGGCAGCGGTTCCATTTACATTACAGTGCAGTCCCTTGGTGATATCGCCAAAGCATTCGGTGAATTCACTCAATACGACTGGGGTGAAATCGGACGTGGTCTGACGGCCATGGGCGGTGCCCTTGGTGAGGTCGGACTCGTCACTGGAGCCCTCGGAAAGCTCGCGGGTTTCTCAGGCATCATCGGCGGTGGATCGATCCTTATCGCAGCGCAGAGTCTCGGCGACATCGCATCGGCGTTCGGATCGTTCACTCAATACGACTGGGGTGAAATCGGACGTGGTCTGGCGGCCATGGGTGGTGCTCTCGGCGAGGTTGGCGTCATATCCGGCGCTTTGGGCAAACTCGCTGGTTTGTCCGGAATCATCGGATCTGGTTCCATAGTTCTTACTGCTCAGGGTCTTGGGGATATCGCCAAGGCGTTCAATTCGTTCTCTCAGTATAGCTGGGACGAGATCGGACGCGGCCTTACCGCCATGGGCGGTGCCCTTGGCGAGGTTGGCGTCATATCCGGCGCTTTGGGTAAAATCGCCGGCTTGTCCGGATTGATCGGAGCCGGCACGATCAACCTCACCGTGCAAGGTCTTGACGAGATTGCCCAAGCGTTCAATTCGTTCTCTCAGTATAGCTGGGACGAGATCGGACGCGGCCTTGTTGCCATGGGTGGTGCCATGGGCGAGGTCGCCGCTATATCCGGAGCGACAGGTGCCCTGACCGGAATCGCTGGTCTGATGGGTGCCGGTACGATTACACTCGCTTCGCAGGGCCTGATCGATCTGGCGACCGCATTCGGTAAGTTCGCCGAATTCAATTGGGATGAGATCGGTAGGGGTCTGACGGCCATGGGCGCCGCGATGGGCGAGACCGCGCTTGGCGGCCTGCTCAACACGTTCTCCGGATTCGGTGCCGGTGCCATCGAGAAGATGGCCGCTCCGCTCGGAACGCTCGCTGATTCCATTAAGAAGTGGGAAGGCGTGTCCGTTCCGGACGATCTGGCCGATCAGCTCGGAAGGATCGCCGACGGCGTAGGCAAGTTCACGCTGGCTGGATGGGGCAGCGACACCATTGCCAACATCGCCCAGCCGATGAACACCCTAACCAATGCAGTGGCCAAGTGGTCGACGATCACGTTCCCGACCGATATCGCAACGCAGCTGGGCTCGTTGGCCAATGGCGTGAAGGCGTTCACACTGGCCTTCGCTGGTGGATGGTCGCTCAATGCCGTGGTCGGTCCGCTCGGAACGCTCGCCGATTCCGTTAAGAAGTGGGACGGCGTTGAGGTTCCCGGTGGCATTCAAGGCAATCTTACCGCTCTTGCGAACGGCGTGAAGGCGTTCACGCTTGCATTCGCCGGCGGCTGGTCGATTGACGCCGTCATTGGCCCCTTGGGACAACTGCCAGGGGCCGTTAAGAAGTGGAACGGCGTGGAGGTTCCCGGTGGCATTCAAGGCAATCTTACCGCTCTTGCGAATGGCGTGAAAGCATTCACACTGGCCTTCGTTGGTGGATGGTCGATAAATGCCGTCATTGGCCCCTTGGGACAACTTGCAGGGGAAGTCAAGAAATGGAACGGCGTTGAGGTTCCTGGAGGAATTCAAGGCAATCTTACCGCTCTTGCCAATGGCGTGAAGGCGTTTACTGGTATCGGATCCGGAATCGCGGAATCCATGTCGAATGCCGCTTCCGGGATTCGATCCATTGCTACGGCGGCAACTAGTTTGTCGGCGGCGAACCTGTCTGGTGTATCGAAGCAGATTTCGACATTCGTGAGTTCGTTGAATAACACGCAGTCGATTACTAGCACATTACCGGCTGATATTTCGGCGTTCGCAACTCAGCTGAATTCCGCCATGGTCACGTTGGGTAATGTGGTGTCGACCAATGGATCGACCATATCCACTGGATTCACACAATTCAAGGCATCGGTTACCAATGGATTGTCCGGTGTTGGATCCATCGTCAGCCAGAACATGTCGAGTATGTCCACCGCCATCATCGGCGCCACCTCGACCATCAACGGCGGATTAGATTCAATCATCAGTGTCGTGCTGGCCTTCGCCGGAAGTATGGGGAACGCCCTTAACGAGTCGACGACATCGACGGCGGCCGGACTTCGGACCACGGTGGACAGGATCAATTCGTTCCAGTCGCAGTTCCGCACGGCCGGTCAACATCTAGCCGATGGTCTGCTGAACGGTATGCGATCGAATTCATCACAGTTCACCGGAGTGTTCTCATCGTCCGTCAATCAGGCAGTTAACGGCGTCAGAGCCTATTATAACGGATTCTATGACGCCGGACGATATCTCGTCGAGGGATTCACCAACGGCATCAGGAATTACGCGAGCTCGGCGGCCACCGCAGCGGCCAATATGGCCAGTTCGGCTAAGACGGCTGCCGATCGCGCCTTGGATAACGGTTCCCCGTCGAAGATCATGATGCAGGTCGGTCGATTCTTCACCGAAGGATTCTCGATCGGCATTACTGATCGAGAGGACATGGTCAGCGATTCTTCCGAGAAGGTCGCGCGGAAGGCGATATCCACGTTGAACGACATGCTGGCGACGTCATCGATCGACGATATGTTCGACGCGAGTCCGACGATCACCCCGGTGCTTGACCTAAGCGCCATCAGCAAGCAGGCTGGATCGATCGATTCGATGTTGTCGAGATCCATCGCTCCATCAGAGGCCGAGCTCAGGGAAATCGATCGTCGATTCCGTCAAAATGAGAGTGGTTCTCGGACGGCGGAGAAGGATGCGAGCGGTCCGAAGTCGGTCAACATCGAATACAACCAGACGTTGAATTCGCCGACCAGTCTCAGTCGTTACGATATTTACCGACAGACATCGAACCAACTCAAACTCCTTCGTCAGGAATTGAAAATGTCACCTATAGGAAAGTAGTGGTCTCAATGTTCAGGTCCATGACAGTGATCAATGATCGAAACGAAAGTCTGACCATTTCGCTCGCCGACCCTCGGGAGAGCGGATATTTGATCTCCGGCATCGATGGTCTTGGGCCAACGAAAGCCACTCTGTGGCATTCCGAATCGGTCACTTCCGATGGTTCCGTCTTTAATGGAGCAAGAAAGGAATCGCGTGACATCACCATCACGCTTGCCTATCTATGGGATGCCAATCACAGCATCGAGGAGTTGCGTCATAGGATCTACCGATATTTTCCGGAGAAACGAGCCGTGACGCTCATCTTCGAGACCGATACCAGACGGGTGAAGACCGTCGGGCATGTCGAGAACAACGATGTGGCCATATTCACGAGTCAGGAGGCGTCGGCGATCACGATCAGATGTGCGGATCCGTGGTTTGAAGACGCCTCCGAGGTCTCGGAGATCGTCACGCAGTTCTCGACAGTGGAGTCGCTGTTCGAATTCCCGTTCCCGATAGCCGGCGACACCTTTGAATTCGGCAATATCAGCATCGATCATTCGAAGATCGTCCAGTACGACGGTGAAGCCGAGGTCGGCGTCATCATCACTGTCGAACTCACCGGACCGGTTTCTAATCCCTCATTCTACAACGAGGATTGGGACGAGTCGATCCTGATCTACACCGATAAGGTTAAGAGCATCATCGGATCCGATCTCCAGTCGGGGGATCAGATCATCATATCGACCGTGTCCGGAGAAAAATACGCAAGAATCCGTAGGGAGGGCATCGATTACAACGTTCTCAACGCCATCGACAGGGCTGTGAGTTGGATTACACTGTATCCTGGAAACAATGTCATCACCTATATGGCCGAATCAGGTATCGATAACATGATGGTGTCCGTATCCAGTAAGATTCTTTACGCCGGAGTGTGATCATGGCGAAACGAATGGAATTTTTCGTACTGGACAAATCGTTTAAGGTCGTCGACATCGTCGATGAGTTCGAATCGGTTATTTGGACCGAACGGTTCTCGGCTTATGGCGATTTCGAATTCTACGTTCGGGCGAGCATCGAGAATATCCAACGGTTCCCGAAAGGATATTATCTGTTCTATCCCGATTCCGTATCGACCATGGTGATCGATCAGGTGAAGATCACCAGCAATCTCGAAGATGGAGATCATCTTGTCGTGAGCGGTCGTTCCTTGGAGTCGCTTCTGTTGAGACGAGTCATTCCGAAGAAAGTCACGTACAAAGGCGATATTCAGATCGCGATTCAGACGATTCTGAACGAGAATGTCATCAAGCCAACGGAAGCACGACGGAAGATCGACAACTTCGTTTTTGAAAAGAACAACGATCTTCCTGACACTTCGTCGGAGACCGATGATGGATACGAATTCGATGGCGACACCGTATACGATGCCGTCAAGACGATTCTCGACTCCAAGAAATACGGATTCCGTCTTAGTTTGGCAACGGCCGACCGTTGGATCGATACGAAAATGACGTTTCGCATCATAAACGGAACCGATCATTCATATGAACAGGATAAGAATCCATATGTGATATTTTCATCGAATTACGGAAATCTGGTTTCGTCGGACACCACTATGGACTATCGCGAACTCTATAATGCCGCATACGTCGGCGGGTCCGAGACACGAAACGATGATGGTTCGACGAAACGTCTGGTCGCTTATGTTCCAAATGAGGACGGATCTATCGGATGGGATTATCACGAAACGTTCTATGGCGGACTATCGGTCCAGCAAAACGATGATAAGGGAAAACCGCTTCCGGATTCCACGGTACTTAACTCCCTCAAATCGGAAGGAAAGAAGGAACTCAAAAAGGTTGGTTCCGGTATCACCTTCGATGCAGAGGTATCATCAACTACTGGCATGGTCTACAACGAAGATTACACTATCGGTGATATTGTGCAATTCGAGAACGCCTATAACATGGCGTATCCGGCCAAGATCACCGAGTATATTCGTAACTGGGATACCAATGGATACAGCGAGTATCCGACATTGGAGACGATCGTCGATTCCTTGACATCGATCGATGATTCCTCCGGATTACCGATTCGAGATTCCACCGACAACACCTTGCATTCCTCGGTGAAGATAGACGATTAACCAGAAAGGAGTAAGCCATGGCCGTTACCTCAGGATTTTTCAATTCCTCAAACCATGATCGTGTGTACAACAATATTCAGATGGGGCAGATTTTCGATGGCATCATCAACGATGGTGTGCTTCCGAATTTCGAGGACCATCTGGTCGTTAAGTCGGGAAGCGGTATGCAGGTCATTGTCGGATCCGGTCGAGCCTGGTTCAATCATACATGGACCTATAATTCCACCGATCTTCCGTTGACGATCGATTCTGCGTCGGCCACTCAGGACCGTATCGATGCCGTGGTGCTTCGGGTCGATACCTCATTGGCGGTCAGGGCCAATAGTATTCTCATCAAGAAGGGAACGCCAAGCGGAAGTCCGCAACGTCCGACTATGACCAAGACGTCGAATATTTCCGAATATCCCTTGGCGTACGTTAAGGTCGCTCATGGTGCCACGAACATCACCTCCGCCAACATCACTAACGCCATCGGTACGAGTGCATGTCCTCTGGCGACACTGGTCGAGAACACCTTCGACGCCGATACCATCATCAGACAGTGGCAGGCGCAATTCGACGACACCATGGAGTCCAACAAAAAGGAGTGGCACGAGCTCATCGAGAGTGTCGTGACCGATCCGTCGGCCATCACGTCGATCCCCAACTCCGTCATCGACGACATGTTCGTTATTCACTAAGAAAGGAATCATCATGAGAATTTTGGACCAAAACGACAACGAGATCCAGCCGGAGGACGTGGACTATCGTCTCGGCAAGCTCTCCGATGACAAGATCTTCATTCAGCACCACGATGCCGTCGAAGCCGTTGAGGAGCAGGGCCATTACGAGACCCTTCAGGAGTATCCGAACGGCGGTAAGGACATCGAGTGGAAGGTGGACGTTCCAGGCGTCGAAGCCAAGGAAGCCTGGGACGAATACGAGGATATTCAGCGCTACACCAAGTTCACCGCTGAGGAACTCAAGGCCAATGCCGAGCGTGAGGCGCAGGCAGTGAAACAGCAGGAGATCCAGAAGGCCGTCATGGCCGCCGTGCCGATGCTGATTCAGCCGATGCTGACCAGCATGCCGGTCGAGGATCTGAAGGCCGTGTCGGCTCTGGTTCCGGAGTGGACTGTCGGTACCGAATACAAGACCGGCGATATTGTCCGGTATAAGGGTGTTCTGTACCGTTGCCTTCAGAACGACACCGCCCAGGAGATCTTCCCGCCGGATACCTACATCTCGGGATGGAAGTGCGTCGATGAGCCGGACGAGCGTGGCATCCATCCGTTCAGCCAGCCGCTTGGTGCTACGGACACCTACATGAAGGGTGACAAGGTGTCCTTCGAAGGCGCCTATTATCAGTCGAACATCGACTATAATGTCTGGTCGCCGACCGCCCATCCGCAAGGCTGGACCAAGTTGGATGGCACCGGCGAAAGCCCGGAACCCGGTGGCGATGATGACGAGTATCCGGCATTCGTCCAACCGACCGGCGCCCATGACGCATACAACATCGGCGACAAGGTGACGTATAACGGCCATCGCTACGAGTGCACGATGAACAACAACGCCTATTCGCCGGATGCCTATCCGCAGGGATGGAAACAGATCGACTAAGGAGATGACGTATGGCACGTCTTAATACTTACACCCGCACTTCGCAACCGTCGGATTCGGACGTGTTCGTCATCGATAGCACGACTGGTTCGGCGGGCACCAGGACGGTGCTTTGGTCCTCGATCAAAGCGCTGTTCGCCACGGCCAAGCACAGTCACGCCGCTTCCGACATCGCCAGTGGCACACTGGCAGTCGACCGACTTCCTACAATCCCGTTGTCCAAGGGAGGCACCGGAGCCACGTCGGCCGAGACGGCCCGTACGGCTCTAGGTGTCCAGAATCCTCCGACGGCGCCGGTTGTGCTTACCAATCAGAAACTGAACTCGTACAATACCGAAGAACAGTGCGGGTATTATTACGCCGCTAGCGGCAATACTGTATCGAACAAGCCATCCGGCGTCGAGTACTTCGGCATGTGGATGATGCATACGGCGTCGGGCGTGTTCACCCAGATTCTGTACGACAACTCCGGCAAGATCTGGACGAGGTCGTATTCTAATTCCGCATGGAGTACGTGGACCGCTCTGGTCCGAACGACCGATACGATCGCCAAGGCCACCAGCGCGACGAACGCCACCAACGCGACCAATGCCACGAACGCCACCAAGGCGACGCAGGATTCTGCCGGTCAGACCATCAACACGACCTATGTGAAGTCCGTCACCGCATCAGGACGCACTGTCACGGTGACCAAGGGCAACGGCACGACCTCGACGTTCACCACGCAGGATACGACCTATTCCGCGGCCACCCAGTCGACGGCTGGTTTGATGTCGGCAGCCGACAAGAAGAAGCTCGACGGCCTGTCCGGCGATTACGGTTCGGCCATCGGAACGGCCACGTCCTCGAAGGACGGCCTGATGTCCAAGACCGACAAGGCCAAGCTCGATAAATTCCCATCGGATGGTATGACCCGCATCAGCGAGGCTACCATCGACGGCATGTTCTAAGGAGATATTCATGGTAAGCTACCTTGATCAGGGTGGGGTCCAGCACCTCGTAGATAAACTGCTGGATCGGATGTACCCGGTCGATTCGATCTATATTTCCACCAATTCCACCAGCCCGGCGTCGCTGTATGGCGGCAGTTGGGAACGTTACGGTACCGGACGAGCACTGATTAGCGCCTCCGATACCGATTCAGACTTCACCGCCGGCACCACCGGTGGAAGCAAGACACATAATCATAATCCAGGCACTCTTAGCGCACAGGTCTCGCTTTCCGGACAGAACACCGTCGTGCGACGTGTCAGTATTCCCTCGTTCAAGGGCGATGTTCGACATATTGGTGATATCAATGGCGGTTCATTCGACTCAAACTGGGGAGCCGCCATCGTCGGACATTCCGATTCTGCGAGCTCGATGGAACCATACGTCGCTGTGTATGTATGGCGTCGAACGGCCTAGGCGGTTCTTCTCCAGACGTACACGGCAACGTAGGGGCTCAAGCTTGATTCCCTCTTTGTGTCGGTTTCGTATCGATATCGCCGAGCATTATATGGTTGGCCGGTTTGACCAAGCATCGAACCTGACCCAATAACTGCTTTATTTTTATCTTCAAGCTTCGTCCATTCATGGAAACTGTCAATCGCTTCGCCGCTATCTTTGTCATACGAGACCAATCCGCTCCATACGGCTGGATGGGCATCATTCGGAGCGATCAGGGTATGGCCATAGAACGATCCGACAGCGATTCCATACTTATGATTATGTGTCTTGCTTCCACCGGTGGTGCCATTACTCCTCCGGATGCTTCCGCGACGGGTTTTCTTATCCTTTTCCCGTCCCGAGGTCCGGAGGAGGGTTCTTTTATGAACATAAAGGATGTATCGAAAGGAGTCCATCATGCCCATGCCTCAATACAACGGCCCCATGTATTCCCAGGGACCGACCGCGGTGGGACCGTACAATTTGCAGGGTTATCAGTCGACGTTCGGATATAATCCGCAGCAGACCTATCTTCCTCAGACGCAACAGCCCCAGATGGCGACGCAGCAACCGCAGACGCCATCGTTGGTCGGCCGGATCGTCACCGCCAATGACCAGATCCCTCCGGCGGAGATCCCGTCGAACGGCACGCCCGCATATTTCCCTATGCAGGATGGGTCGGCCATCCTCGTCAAGGTCTGGAACGGGAATGGAACCATCAATACGGTCCGCTATATTCCGGAACCGGCTCAGCCCGCTCCTCAGCCGCAGCCTCAGGACAATTCGGCGCAGGAGGAGATCCTCAGGCGTCTGGAGTCGCTGGAGAACAAGCTTACCTCGCTTACGGACTCGCTGACGAACTGATCGACGATATTCTGGAGGATCTCATGCCCGGGCCTGAAGATATGTTCAAGCGGATGTTGCAGCAGAACCCTGCCGTCCGCAACAATCCCAACAATGCGCCGATTCTCAACGCCCTTGAGCGGAATGACGCCCAAACCGGCCAACAGTTGGCGCAGAATTATGTCAATACTTTAGGGATGGACTGGAACACCGCGCTCCAGCAAGCCAAGGCCTTCCTTGGACTTCCCTAAGGAAACAATAACAAACCAAAAATATCAATTAAGGAGGAACTATCATGTTCGCTTCGAATAACCTCAGCGCCGCCGACGTGGCTGCCGTGACCGGTGGCCGGAACAACGACGGTTTCGGTGATGGCAACGGTTGGTGGATCATCCTGATCGCCCTGCTGTTCGGCTGGGGACGCAACGGTGCGTTCGGCGGAGGTTACGGCTCCGGGAACGGCGGCTGTTGCGCCTCGGCGACCTGTGCCGGGCTTCAGGCGGGCTTCAACAACCAGTCCGTGATGCAGATGCTCAACGGCATCAACTCGGGCATCTGCTCGCTGGGCTACGACAACGCCACGCTAGTCAACGGCGTGAATACCAACGTCATGCAGACCGGCTTTGGCATCACGAGCGCCATCCAGCAGGCCCAGTTCGCCCAGCAGCAGTCCGCTGCCGCCGCCCAGGCTCAGATGGCCGATTGCTGCTGCTCCATCCAGCGCGCGATCGACGGCGTGAACTACAACAACGCGCAGAACTTCTGCAACCTCGGCAACACGATGCAGTCTGTCGGCCGCGACATCATCGAGAACCAGAACGCGAACTACCGTCAGCTGCATGACGAACTGGTGGCCTACCGTATGGAGGATAAGGACAACACCATCGCGGAGCTGCGTTCTCAGGTCCAGGCCCTTAACCTGTCGGCCTCCCAGTCGAACCAGAACACCTATCTGATCGACCGCCTCCAGCCGTGCCCGACCCCGGCCTACGTGGTGCCGAATCCGAACGGCTACTACGGTTGCCAGCAGAACGGCTATCAGTCCTGCGGCTGCTGAGCCACGGAAAGAAGGTATAACCGATGATTGTTCTGTCGAATTCCGCCGTGGAGGTTATCCCCGTCGGCGGGACTGTTACCTTCAACCTGACGGTGGTCCACACCGGATGCGACCGCAACGGCTGCGGCGGGTCCGAGTATCATCGCCAGGGGTCCGGAGCCGTTCGGTTGCGTGGCCGAGGGAACCGATGCGGCCAGGCGAGCATCTTCGATCTGAGCTTCAACGGCAACGTCACCAGTGGCACCGCGGGAACCGAGGTCCAGCTGGCGATGACCATCGACGGCACCCCGTTGGCCGAGACTGCGATGATCGAGACCATCGGCACCGCCAATTCGTACCAGAACCTCGCAGCCCGGACATATCTTAAGGTGTGCCCAGGCGAGGACGTCACGCTGTCCGTGACCAACACCGGAACCGAACCGGTGACCATCGACGCGAACGCGGCATTCACCGCTCGCAGGATCGCATAAGGAGGCTGCCATGACGCATATGACTAAGGATCTCGACGGCATCTGCGACATGAAGGACTCCCTCATGCGCAAGGTCCGCGGGAAGATGGACGATCTCGACGTCGAACGCAGCACCATCCAGGACGTCCAGGGCATGGACATGATGATTAACATGATCCATCACCTGGCCGAAGCGGAGAAGTGCTGCTGGGAGGCCTGCTATTACAAGACCGTCGTCAAGGCCATGAAGGAAGGCGATGATCGAGAAGACCGCGATGAGGACGATGACGAGTACGAGGAATGGATCGAGCATGGCGACATGCCGAACCGTAATCGTACGTCATCCGGACGTTTCCGTCGCAGGAACACGGTCGGCCGCCGATATCCCGGCAATGAGCGCCGCGACTGGGACGGCGATATGAGCTCCGATGGCGGCACGCTCCAGCATGGCGACATGACGACCATGACCCCGGACGAGCAGCTCAACCACCTCAAGATGGACGTCGAGACCATGTGGAGGGACGCCACTCCAGAGCAGCGCAAGCGTATCAAGGAGAGTCTCACCAAGTGGTCGACCACGTTGACCGTTTGATGCGGAGGTGACTGAATCGATATGAACCCATGGGTCCAGACGATCGTCACCGTCGTATGCTCAGTGTTCGCTTCGTCTGGACTCTGGGCGTTCGTCACCACGGTCATCAACAATCGCAAGAAGAAGGACGATTCGGAGGACGAACGCATCGAGGCCATCGAGAAGATGGTGCGAGGTCTTGCCCACGCCAAGATCGTGGAGGTCGGCAAGCATTATCTGGAGCAGAACCGCATCACTCTCGATGACCTCGATGAATTCAATCACTACCTCTATTACCCATACAGCGCCATGGGTGGAAACGGCTACGCCAAGAAGGTCGCCGAAGAGGTCAACAAGCTTCCGCTCGATATCGTTGAAACAAGAAAGGAGGAGAGATGACAGATCAGAATACCGAACCGGCTCCCGAGGAACCGACCGACGAGGTCTTCGATCCCGATTTCGTCCAACAGGAGATCATCCCGCTGCTCATGTCGGACAAGACGTACGACATCATGAAGTGGATCGTGCAGTATATTCTGCCCGGTCTCGGCGTGCTGTACGCCATCATCGCCGGCGCAACCGGACTTCCGTACGCGGAGGTCGTGCTGGCGGTCGTGATGGCCGTGGACTGGTTCCTGGGTATCATCCTGGGCATCAGCACGAAGCAGTACAACAAGTATATTGCCAATAAGTGATATTTCCTTTCCATAAGGTTAAGAGGTCGTGATCATATCATGGCCTCTTAATTTTTGGCCTTCGCGCCCAAAACATGTCTTATAGTGAAGCGATAATTCACTATATTTCGAAAGGAAAATCATGAAGAACGAGAAACTTGAGAACGCGAAGAGCAAGATCGTCGAGTTCTATGATAAGCATGAGACCGCCATCAAGATCGGAGTCGGTGTCACAACATTAGTGGGATTCGTAGGCTGGGCTGTATATTGCGGCAAGAAGCATCCGGTCATTTCCGGCGTCAGCGGTGTCGTTGATGCACAGGGACCTGATGACAAATGCGTAACATTCGGCAGAGATGCCCTCCTGGTAATGTTCGACCGAACCCAACGAGATGAGCTTCTCAACAACATCAAGAACGACGGTTGCTCAGTCACTCAGGATGGACTCGAAATTCTGAAAGCCGTTATCGACAATCCGGTGATTGTTGATCGCTGACACGTATAGGCGTCATGGAAACATGGCGCTTATATTTTTCTCGCGCCTAAAACATGCCTTATAGTGAAGTAACCGAACAAAGGAGAACACCATGAAGTTCGAATCACAGCATCGGAACATCAACAAGGCGTTCGATGATAATATCGACGCGGCGTTGGCCAATATTTACGGAGCGGTCGATGACAATCACGCCCGCATGGCCGTCGATGACCTCAAGGTCTTGGTGGAAGCGAAGAAGATGTATAACGAAGATCGCAACGCCATGATCGCGAAGGTCGTCGGGGTCGGAGGGACGTTGGTTTGTCTGGGACTGATGTTCGCATTCGAGACCGACCACGTCATTACGACAAAGGCGCTGAGTTTCGTTCCGAAGCCGAAGATCTGACGACAGACGTTCAAATATGAACGGAGATTCAGGATAAGGGTCCATGGAAACATGGGCTCTTATTTTCTCGCGTCCGAAACATGGACTATAGTGAAGGATAATTCATTATAGTAAGGAGTTACCATGAACGACAACGAAAACAAGATGAACAACGTCAAGCAGTTCATCAACGAGCACAAGACCGGTTTGATTATCGGCGCTTGCGGAATCGTCACACTTGCGTTCGGTGCATATTGCTATCGTTCCGGCTATCGTTCCGGAAGGATTGATCAATATAACACCGACGCAATAGGATACGCAATGCAATTTAATGAAGCCTTGAAGACGCTCGATGATGAAACGAAAACGACTGTCATCAACGCTTTCAACGCCGCTGCATCAACCACTTTAAGCAAGTAATGTCAATTACGCCAACGATATAACCTCATGGAAACATGGGGTTATATTTTTCGAAAGGATTGTGTTATGAAAAAGAAATATGGAATTTTCAACTTCCTGTTGGACCTAGTCCTGACCGGTCTCACCGGAGGGTTGTGGCTTATCTGGATCGTGTTCCGTTTCCTTAGAAGAAACTCATGACTCCATGCGTGTATAGAATCGATTATGTCTTCGAACGATATTTTCCGCAATATTGGAGCGAACGGCTATGTTTCCGAATTGATGGATGGAACCATATGGTGGTCGGGACCAAATCCGGACTGCTGTGCTATTTCACCGTCAACCATTATTACGGCGGAACGGATGCAGACTTCGATTTCTTCGTACACACCGGACCGAAAAGAAAGAAGGCGATCATGAGCGATTATGTCCATATTTTCCTCATCGGTCCACAGGGATCGGGAAAGACCACACTTGCCAAGGAATTGGAGTGTCGTGGGTATGAACAGATCCTCGCATATACGACCAGGCCTCCACGGGACAACGAGATCGAAGGCGTCGACTATCATTTCGTCACCGACGCCGAATTCGAGGACGCGTTTCTTGATGGGGAACTGACCTGTGTGCGGACATATTCCACCGTCTTTGGCGTGTGGAAATACGCATTCGCATGGTCGGATCTTTATCGCGCGGTGGATAGTGTCGCCGTCATCGATCCGGAATCATATTTACGCATCTATGACCAGATCGAGAACGTCTTCGGTATATATCTTGACGTGCCCAAGGATGTCAGAAAGGCACGACTGCTCGTGCGTGGAGACGATCCCAAAGAGATCGATCGGCGCATGCAGACCGATGCGATGGACTTCACATCGATCGACATGTGTTTCCGAGATGTCTGCAAGATGCGGATCGGCATGGTCCGACGACCGGACATCGAAGCCGATCGGATCGAAGGCCATGTCCGGGAGTTCCGCAGTCGGATATTTCGCGGCGAAAACATGGCATATGATGAAGAGTCAAACCTCTAGGAAAGGATAATATCATGAAAGAACAGTTCGAGAAGGCCAAGAAGTTCGTGGTCGATCATAAGTACGAGTTCACCGTTGGCGCGATCGTCGTCGGAGCCGTTACGGCTTTGGCGGTCGTCAAGTGCATCGGCGAACCGGATGAACTGATCGATGTCACCGAACCGGAGGCCATCGAGGACTCTTCCGACGATGTGGATTCCACGTCTGTCGAGGAGTGACATTTTTCAATGCCGTAAAGGCGCTGCGGAAACGTGGCGCCTTTATTTTTCTGAAAGGATTGCAATGAAAGCCAAGATCGGATCTTTTATCGTCATGACCTGGATCATATTCATAGCCGTTCAGGTACTGTTCAGGAATCGTCGATATTTGAGAACGCTTCCGAAAAGCGAACGAAAAGAAGCGTTTCGTTCGATGCTCAAGGAATCATTTTCCAAAACATTCTACGGCGATATGACTTATGAAAACAAAAGGAGCAACCAATGAATCTTGAATCCGTCAAGGATTTCATCAAACACAACGCGGGTACGATTCTGACCGTCGTATCCTGTGCCGGTGTTGTAGGTACGGCCGTATGTGCTGCCCATGACGCCGTCAAGGCCCGCGACGTCATGCTGGAGATCGAGATGGAACATGATGATATGCCGAAGAGCGAAGTCGTCAAGCACGTCGTGCCGTGCTATATTTCCACGGTCCTCATGGCCGGGGCGACCATTGCATGTGTCATCGGCCATCATCAGATCTCGGCCGGAAAGATCGCCGCCTATGCATCGGCATACACCATGGCCACCAAGGCCGCATCGGAATACCGGACCAAGATCGTCGAGGAACTCGGCAAAGAAAAGGCGCAGGAAATCGATGATGAGATCTCCAAGGAACATATTTGCAAGAACCCTCCATCCGATCAGGATCTGATTCCGGGAATCGGTGATGTTCTGTGCTACGATCAGCTCATGGACCGATATTTCCATTCCGATCCGGAATCCATTCGCAAAGCCGTGAATGATCTCAACTACGAGCTTATCAACGGTCCCGGCCTGTGGGTCAGTCTCAATGAGTTCTATGACAAACTCGGTCTCGATCCTGCTCCGATCGGCGAGGAGCTCGGATGGACCATTGACGACCGACTCAATGTTTCGTTTTCATCGATGCTTTCCAATAACAATATCCCGTGTCTGGTCATGCGGTTCTCCACAAGTCCGGTGGCGGATACGACACGCAGGTACTGATTCGTGATGAAATCATGTCATATAATGAAGTGATTCATTAACGAAAGGAACTACAATGAAGGAATCATTTGGTGACGCTCTTGGTAATGCCATCGTCAAGAACCTTGCGAAGAACGCCGATGTCGATCCGAAGAAGATCGCCGTTGGTTTGGTGGTCACGGTAGCCGGAACGGCGCTGACCGTGGTGACCAAATCGGTGACTCAGAAGATCGTCGGAAACGCGATCCGCAAGGCGAATGACCGAAGGTTGGAGACCGAGAACGAAACCGAGGACATTCTCGAATTGGACGACGAATCGTCCGATGAAAACTGATAGACGTATAGGCTCATGGAAACATGGGCCTATATTTTTCAACCATAACAACCATATATTCCAGAAAGGAACCATATCATGATTAAGAAGACCGTCACCTACACCGATATCGATGGCGTCGAGCAGAGCAAGGCCTTGCTCTTCCATCTCAGCAATAACGATATCATCGATATGTTGAAGAACGGTAAGCTCCAGAAGCTATCGGATGACCTTTCCTCCGACGACATGTCGGTGAAGACCACAGCTTTGGAGAACTTCGTCGACATGACGTACGGCTTCCGCTATGAGGAGGAAAAGATCGACAAGAAGACCGGAGAACGTCGCGTGGTGCCTCGATTCCGTCACGCCACGCCCGAGGAGATCGAAGAATTCCACAAGAGCGAAGCCCATGGCGAACTCATGCTCTCGATGTACACCCAAGATGGAGTGGCCGATTCGTTCGTAACCACGCTGCTACAGAACGTCAAGCGCTGATCGCGATATTCTCATAAACTATAGTGAGGAGGGGATCCACATGAGATCCTCTCCTCATATTTTTCGAAAGGAGTTCCATATGGCGGAAGTCGACAAGGAGACCTTCGACGTTTCGAGAGAAGCGTTGGGGATTGAACAGGACACGGGCGAAGCAAATACCGTCGCCAAAGTCGTAAAAGGCGAAGTCGTCCAAACGAAGAAAAACAAGGTCCAGAAGGTCGCTGAGACATTTTTCGGCGGCGATCTTCGAGACGTAGCATCATATGTCGTCAAAGATGTCATAATTCCGGCTGCCAAGGACATGCTCTATGACACCGTATCCCAGGGATTCAGTCGTTTGATTTTCGGTGAGATTCGTCCGAGAAACAACTCGGCAAATCGAGGATATACCAGCTATTCATCGATGAGTCGAGATCGTTCAACAGGAAGACGTGCGATCGAAGCCCGAAACCGTAACGACTTCGATGATATTACATTCCGGGATCGTCGTGACGCCGAGGCGGTCATGGACACGTTGCGGGATACCATCGATCAGTATGGTCTATGCAGCGTAGCGGATCTGCTCAAGGCATCCGGTATATCCCCAAGATATACCGATTACGACATTGGGTGGAGCGATCTGGCACGGGCGAGCATCGCACGATGTCGTGATGGCTATGTCCTCAATATGCCGAGAACCGAGAGCTTGCGATGAGCGCATCCGAAGAACGGCATATTCTGGAAGCGTGGCATTCCAATCCTTTGTGGAAGATGAAGGTCGATAAGATGAGTGACGAGCAGGTCATCGTAAAACTCGACCTTCTCCGCAGAGCCAGAGAATACAGGAGGACTCACCATGGCTGAGTTCAGCACCTTCGAAAAGACGGGTCTGTTTTCCATCGATAAAAAGCGATGCATTTCGGATAAGGATCAAAAATCGCTCCGTATCTGGAAGGATCGCGTCCGTCGATATTTTTCCAAGATCGATCAAGAGGCTCTCGACTATCGAGTAAACGATGACGATACCGGCGTCAAGGTGCTGGAAGATGATGGAACGATCTTCGAGATCACCATCGACAAAGGCACCAGTGTGGCCACGGCGCGTCTCTGTCCCAACGACGAACCGTGGTCGTTCGAATACTGAACAATATTCTCGGAGACGTTCCGGAGATCCCCGAGATCATATTTCAACGTAAAGGAATAAACATGAGCGTAAAGGAAACCATCGTACGTTTCGGCAACAAGGCGTTGCTGCAACTTGACAAGCATTCCCCGCAGATTCTCGTCGGCGTGGGCATCGTCGCAGGCGTGGCCGCCACGGGCTTCGCGGTATATTCCACGATGAAGCTGGATACCGTTATGGATCATCATCAGAACAAGATGGTGGATATTTCCAAGAAGGCCAAGGAGGCCGAAAGCGACGACGAGATCGTCTACGACAACAAGGCGCAGAAGCACGACAAGACGATGGTCTATGTCGAGACCGGAGCAGAGATCGCCCGTCTATATATGCCGACGATCCTGCTGACAGGCCTGAGCGTCGGATGCGTGCTGTCCGCGCATCATATTCTGGACGGACGATACATGGCGGCTGCCTCGGCGTTCACGGCCGTATCCAAGGAGTTCTCCGACTATCGAGGCCGTGTTCGCAAACAGCTCGGAGAGGACAAGGAGCGCGATATCTATCAGGGAATCGTCGAAGAGGAAATCATCGACGAAAAGACCGGAGAGACAAAGACCGTTCGCCATTACGACAAGGACACGATCGACCGTGACGGACTGTCCCGATATTTCGACGAATACTCAATCTATTGGGATAAGACCAATCCCGATCAGAATATCGCGCATATTCGCTCGGTTCTCCACCAAGCGAACGATCAGCTCTATGCCAACGGTCATCTGTTCCTTAATGATGTGTATCGTATGCTTGGAATCGATGATAGCAAGGAAGGTGCAATCCTGGGATGGATCGTCGATGATAAGCATCAGAACACCTATGTCGATTTCGGTGTGTTCGGCGTGAATAGCGACGATCCGTGGGATTATAGCAACGGTGAACCATGGGACGGCAAGCTTGGCATCCTGCTGACATTCAACGTGGATGGCATCATCTACGATAAGATTTAATCGATGACATTTTCGGGACGGTCGTCTTCATGATGGCCGTCCTGTTCGTTCAATCAAGGAGTATCCATGAATCTCAAGACCATTGGGTTCGTAGTGGGCGGATTCGCCGCTGGTGCCGCGACGGCGACCGCCATATTCTACTTCGGTATATACAAGCGGTATATTCCGATGAAGGACCTCGAGCAAGAGATCGCCGATCTGGAACGTAAGAAGCATGAACTTAACCAGCAGTTCAAAGACAACCACGAAAAGTTCGTCAACGTCAAGCGGTCGACCGACGAGGCCATTAGGCGCAAGGAGCAGGAGCTTGACTTCTACGACGATCAGATCATCGAGGTGAAGAAGGAATGGGAGGCCGTCAAGGCCGCCAAGACGTATGGCAATCCCAAAGTCACCGAACAAAAGGATATTTCTGACGATCCCGATGACGAACGTGACGATGAGTTCGATGATGACCCAGTGGACATCGACTCCGACGAGCCCGATCGAGATAATTTCATCATCGATGACGGCGTTCCGCGATGGGATGGTCCCCTTACCGATGACGAACAGCGTCAGTATGACGAGGCGAACGGGGACGAACGCATTGAGCAATCAATCCTCATGACGATCAAGGCGCGTCGCTGGCATCAGTCCATCGATGATGACGAACCGAGCTATCAGATCTCCGAAGAGGATCACGAGAACGCCCCGTGGTTCATCGATACGGAGAATCTTGATTACTGGGAGGACGATGACGTGCTTGCCCGAGGAATGGAGATCGTTCAGGACCCGGATGCCATCATCAACACCATCGTGCTCAACAGGTTCGGAAGGTTGTCGCAGAGTGGTGATCCTAACATTGTGTGGTGCAGGAATGATATTCTGGAGACCGACTACGAGATCACCCGGCATGACGGATCGTACCAGCACGAGGTGCTAGGTATTCCTGAAGAGGAGTCATACCGACCCAAAAAGCGGTTCAATTCCACTATAGCGGCCGAAATGGAGGAGGTCAATGACCAGTAATTCATCGCCATTTTTCAACGCATCGTATATTCAATGGCTACGCCATCGTGTGAATTTCGACGAATACGTTGATCTCAGTATGTCTCTTGCGGCCATGCCATTCCGTTCCAGTGTCATGATGGATCGGAATCGGATATCCGACGGCGAGTCGTTACGTGATGCATACACACGCCGAACCGGATATTCGTTGGTTAGCGGTATCCGAGGATGCTCGGTCCTTGAGTTCCTCGTCGCCTTGGCCGAACGGGTCAACGATGTTCTTGCCATCGTCCCGGTCGACGAGGCGTTCTCCATGTTCCTTAAAAACATGGATCTGACACGATGCTCGGATGACTGGTTTCTCAACCAGAGAGATCCGGAGTGTTATATTCAGGACCGATGTGACATCATGATGGATCGACAGTACCGACCTGACGGATCGGGTGGCGGACTCTTCATCGTTCATGATGACAAGGATATCCGCCCATCCGAATGGTGGTGGCAGATGCAGTATTGGCTCAACGAACAGCATATTCCCGACATGTAAAGGAGGCGAAGATGGATCAAGTGCAGGTACGTGTCAAAAAGACAACAAAGGGCCATGAATCCATATTCGCCGATCCGAAGATGCGAGGGTATCACGATCTACTCATCAAGGGTGGATCGTTTTATGCGGTGTTCGATCCGGATAGTCATCTCTGGTCGCAGAACCTTCAACGCCTTGGCGAGCTGATCGACCGTGATATTCAGGAGTTCGCTGACTCGTATGAGTCTCCGGACGGTAATGAAGTGACCTGCATGCTTATGCAGAACACCTCCAACGGTTGCTGGAATAGGTATATTTCCGGACTGCGCAATCTGGCCGACAGTGATGCGGTGCTCAATCAGCGAATCATATTCGCCAATGACACTCCGAAACGCGAGGACTATGCCACCGTGCAACTGGAATACGCGATATCCGAGGGAGACACCTCGGCATACGACCGGCTCATGAATACGCTATATGCCCCGTCCGAACGTGAAAAGCTCGAATGGGGCATCGGCGCCTTGGTCGACGGTAATGATATTCAACGCATCCAGAAGATGTTCGTCATCTACGGTGATCCAGGAACCGGAAAGTCGACGATTCTCAATATCATCGAGATGCTCTTCCCTGGATACATCGCATATTTCAATGCGGAGGAACTCGGCAAGGGATACCAATTCAGTACCGCGTCCTTCAAGAACTCTCCGCTCATCGGTATCCAGACCGATGGCGATCTGAGTCACATGTGGGACAACACCCTGCTTAATCAGATTGCTGCACATGAGAAGATCGTGGTCAACGAAAAGGGTATCAAGCAGTACACCGTTCCGCTGAAGACGATGCTGTTCATGGCAACGAATAAGCCGGTGAAGATCACTGACGCCAAGTCGGGCATCACAAGGAGACTGATTGATATTTATCCGACCGGCAACACGTTGGAACCAGATGATTATTTCGACTGTATGAAGCAGATCGGATTCGAATTGGGTGCCATTGCCTATCATTGTCGTGAGGTCTACAGGAAGCTCGGGGTCAACCGATATTCCCAATATCGTCCAACGGAGATGATCGCCAAGACGAATGATGTTTACACATTCGTTCAGGACAACATCGACCTCATGGACATCGATGCGCCAGTGCGTCTGACAGATCTGTGGCGTGCCTATAAGGAATGGTGTGAGGAAGCCCACATCACTGATGTCATGAAACGATCCGAGTTCATGTTCGAATTGGCTTCATATTTCGAAACCATGAACCGGGGAGCGAGTAAGGCAGTTACCTATCATGGATTTCAACGAAACAAGTTCGAATCGAGAATCGTTGACTCTTCTGACCGGCATGCTCGAACATCTGACGATGACTATGTCTCGTGGCTTCGACTTGCTAAAACGGACAGTCGATTCGACGAACTCTGCCATGATTGCCCTGCGCAATATGCTAGAGATGACGAAAGCGGATCCCCGGTTGCCAAATGGGCCCAAGTCAGCACCACACTCAAAGACCTCGACACCAGTCGACTTCATTGGGTTAAGGTCCCGGAAAACCACATCGTCATCGACTTCGATATTCGAGGAGAGGATGGCGAGAAATCGCTTCAGGCCAATCTCGAGGCGGCCCGCAAGTTCCCTCCGACCTATGCCGAGGTGTCCAAGAGCGGACAGGGATTACACCTCCACTATATTTACGATGGAGATGTATCCCGACTCAAAAACCTTTACGACATCCATGTCGAGATCAAGGTTTTCCGAGGCAATTCGTCGCTACGGCGTCTGCTCTCACGGTGCAACGATCATGAGATCTCCCATATTTCAAGTGGCCTTCCGTTGAAAGGAGAGAAGTCTGTGATCAATCAGAAGGAACTCAAGGACGAACAGCATCTACGCAACGTCATCAAGAAGGCTTTGCGCAAGGAATGTTGTCCTGGGACCAAGCCGAGCGTCGAGTTCATCAAGAAGCTCATGGACGAGATGTATGAGTCCGGTAAACCATACGACGTCACCGACATGCGTAATGAGATATTTGATTTCGCTTTGCGGTCGACACATTGGTCGGATTATTGCATCGTTCTGGTGAACGAGATGAAGTTCAAGTCCGATGATATTCCGAAGGGAAGTGATCCGAAGAACGCTGATGTCCTCACCTTCTTTGACGTCGAGGTCTTCCCGAACCTGTTCATGGTCTGCTTCATGAAGAGTGATTCTGATGTCGTCAAGACATGGATCAATCCTCCGCGGCAGAACATTATGACACTGCTCAATGAGAATCTGGTGGGATTCAACAACCGCAAGTACGACAATCATATTCTCTGGGCGTGGGGTGTCATGGGATACAACAACGCCCAGTTGTATGATCTGTCGATGCGGATCGTCAGCGGAAACAAGAACGCCATGTTCGGTCAGGCATACAATGCATCATACACGGATATTTACGACTTCTCCGCCAAGAAGCAGTCGTTGAAGAAGTGGGAGATCGAATTGGGCATCGACCATCATGAGCTTGGAATGCCATGGGACCAGCCGGTTCCCGAGGACAAATGGCCGTTGGTGCAATCATATTGCGAGGATGACGTCAGGGCCACCAAGGCCGTGTTCGAGCACCTCAAGGAGGATTTCACTGCACGCCAGATGCTGGCAATGCTCAGTGGCCTGACGGTCAACGACACCACCAACACCCATACCGCACAAATCATATTCGGGAACAACAAGCATCCGCAGTCGGAGTTCAACTTCCCCGAACTGTCCGAGATGTTCCCGGGATATGCCTTTGATCGATATGCACTCAAGGATAAGAAGTCCCAGTACATGGGCGAATATCCGGGAGAAGGCGGTTATGTATTCGTCTACGGTATGGACAACGGATACGGCGATTACAGTTATATGGAGATGAAGCATCCATGGGAGGTAAAAAACAATGGGTAAGGTTTCGAGCTCCGAATCACCGGTTCGGTTCGTCAATGAAAACAAATACAAGCATCCATCACACATCAGCGGAAGTTATCTATCACGATTGTTCCTTCACGGATATTTGATGGCACTTGGCATCGACAGCACGAAACCAGATCCGAAGAAACGAGCTCTCTATGCCGAAGGGCTTGATGAGATCGATCTCATATCGCTCGTTGATGCCTATAACCATCATCTTGAAGGCAATGACGAACTGCTGAAGATATTTGGAAAGAGACACACACAATGGTCGTAAAAGAAGAACATCTCGGAGGCATGTTCGGCAACGTCGGGTTGCTCGACATTGCCTCCCAACATCCTAGTTCGATCGTGGCCATGAACCTCTTCGGACCGTATACCAAAAGGTTCGACGCCATCCGACAGGCCCGTATCGCCATCAAACATAAGGACTTCGATCGATGCCTTGATATTTTCAAGGAATTCGTTCCCGAGGAACGTCTCAAGGATCTCGAACCCGTGCTCAAGGGCGAGGATTCCAAGGCGCTGGCCCAGGCTCTGAAGATCGCCATTAACGCGGTCTATGGTCTGACCAGCGCCTCGTTCCCCACCCGATTCAACGATGCGGCCAATCCGAACAACCGCAATCTCGACAATAAAGTCGCCAAACGAGGCGCCTTGTTCATGATTGCGCTCAAGCACAAGGTACAGGAGCTCGGATACACCGTGGTCCACATCAAAACCGATTCGATCAAGATCGCCGATGTGGACCGCGATATCATCGACTTCGTTACCGCCATGGGTAAACAATACGGATACAACTTCGAATTGGAGTCCGTTTATGACAAGATGTGCATCGTCAACAAGTCCACCTACATCGCTCATTCAGCCTACGGCGAGCACTGTGGTGAGTGGACCGCTACCGGGTTGCAGTTCCAAGTTCCTTATGTCTTTAAGACCCTGTTTACCAAAGAGCCCGTCGGTCTTGAGGATTTCCGAGAGACTAAATCGGCTCAGTCCAATATTTTCCTTGATTTCGATGAGGGACTTGGACTGGATGAGCATCATTACAGCTTTGTTGGTAAAGTATCGGCCTTTTCCCCAGTCAAATCAGGATGTGGAGGAGGCCTACTGGTACGTGAGAACAGCCGAGGCGGTTACGATGCGGTATCTGGAACAAAAGGGTATCGCTGGAAGGAATACTCGGTCATCCGAGACAATGGTCTTTCTTCAGAGATTGACCGATCGTATTACGAGCGATTGGCCGATGACGCGATCGATACCATCGAACAATACGGATCGTACGAATGGCTGATCGACGAGAGTAGTCCATATTCCTCACCGAATCCGGCATCGAACGATCTCATGAAGGAGCTGGCTACATGACCTGGCCCGAGGCGATCATCGTTATATTTCTGGCCGCTCTCATGCTGGTCATCAGCTGGTTCTGCGATCACCATCATTTCTAAACACTATAAAGGAGTTCATCCATGAGTATCAACTTTATTTTCGGACTGATTCTAGCCATGGTCATCGGAACGATCATCAGTTATCTGGCGACCCAAGGAGCTGACTCTTTAATCCGTTATATTCGCAAAAGGAATCACTGTGAAAAGAACACCTATCTCAAGGATTGGCGTATCGTTGACTTTGATCCAGATATTCCTGCGGTTCAGATCAACGCCGAGGAGTTAACCGATGATGAAGTGATTCTCGATGCACAGGAATTCTGTAAGGATGATGATCGAATCTTCTTCGTCATGGTTAAAACCGATGATAAGGTAAATCTGGTGACCAAGAACGGTGCGCTTGACGCCACTGATATTTTCAATAAGTTCCATAAGGAGGAGAACAATGAGCCGGAAGATGAAGACACTGATCGGAATGACGATCGTGACGACAATAATTCTTCTGATGAAGATCGTCAGTAGCATCGCCTGGATCCGAAATCATATTCTCCAGATGCATGACGAATACGACGAGCTCCGCAGAATCAGCGATGATATTTACACACAGGGATTGAGGATCACAGAATCGATCGATGAACTCGGTTACGATCCAAATGCCGAGGAAGCTCCCGAGTTAGATGATGATTCAAACTTCTCCGACATGGGTGATTGTAATGATTAATTTGACAAATTGTTTGATATGTCTATCAATGGTGGCCGTTGCCCTTATCGGACTCCTGGTAGACTGGTTGATCACGCCGACCGACGAATACGTCAATGACGCACCGTATCGACATCTGCTGTGGATCATCGATAATTCACTCCATCACGGTCGTCATGCCCGTCGATGGACGCATCCGACCATCTGGTGGGCGGAGTATCCGCGATGTAAACATGCGCTATAATGAAGAGTTATAGTGTATGAAAGGAGTCCACCATGGACAAGAAAGACATGTTCACCATCGCCGGCGCGGTTGTCACAGCTGCATCCGGTGTGATCTCGATCGCCTTAGCCTATAAGGAATATAAGACGACCATGAACGATCACGAACGGATCCAGCAGCTGGAAGATACCCTAAAGTGGATGGTCCAACTAGATCTTGATCTCCAGAAGAAATCCGATCAGAGCAAGAACTGATCAACATTATAGGCCCGTGCATCAACGCATGGGCCTATATTTTTTACGAAAGGAGCAAACCATGAAACAGCGCACCATCGATACAGCCCGAGAGGCGAGACTCTGGATCAGGGACATCATCGTCCCTGCGGTTGGGGTCATCGCGTTCGTCGCACTTAACACAGGAGCCAACGAACGGTTCAGGTCCGTGATGGATCATATTCGCAACAGGAAGCCGGGTCGACCATGAGCGCGATCATCAATCCGACGAATCCATTCCATCCAATGGTCTCTATCACACTCTATCGTGTCAGGATTGATCTGATAAGCGAATCCGGAGAGCAACGAACGGTCTACAGCGACTATTCGGAACAACTGCCTCCGGCTTGGGAGGTAATCCACTTAGCGTCCAACATGGTCAGACACGTGGATGATGTATATCTGAAATCCATCACCGTCGAAAAGACCAATTGGATCAAATCGGAAGGAGACCACTGATGCGTGAGGACGAACTCAACGAGCTCATGGGGTGCGACTGCGACTACGACATTCGCCCCCATGATGTATATTTCAAGGACCACAGGATCGTTGCTGTGTTCATCTGCACCGGTTGCGGCAAACAGGTGATGGTTGAAGGTCCCATTGAAACCATCTACGACATCGCCGTAACCCGGCATAAGCGCAAGGACTGATCATGGACTTCAACATTCATATTTCACCGAAATTCCGCAAATCAAAGAAGGAGACTACCATGGAGGACAAGACCATTAACGTCAACGACGAGATCAACAAGGCGGGAAGCACTGTCATGGACTTCATCGAACAACATCCGGAAGCGCTGCTCGTGGCCGCCGGTGCCATTTTCTACGTCGGATACAACATCGGCCGCAACAAGTCGATGATGGATGTCATGCGCATCGCGGCCATGGGTGATTGATTCGCGATAAGGTCATCGCTTATAATGAAGGATATTCATAGGAAAGGAATAACGATGACTATTGAACTGCTCGACTATCAGGTCGTGGCCCTCATCCTGATCGGCGCATGCATCGGTGCGCTCGTCTGGTATATTCTCGATCTCAGGTTCGAACACAAGGACATGAGCCGAAGGGAATTCGCCAAACGGGTGTTCCGTGAATTCGCCGGTCTCGGATTCGAGAACCGCGTCGTGAAGTCCGACAATCATGGAATCAATCTCGACTGATTTGTCCATCAAACCATATGGGCCTGTGCGACCGACGCATGGGCCCATATTTTTCAGAAAGGATTGCCATGATCCAATTCCCGCCAATGAAGACCTTCAACGACGGCGAACTCCAAGACGGCAAGAAGCTGGCCAAAAAAATCCTTGAGGAGGCCGCCGAGCTGATGGTAGCGTCACAGCATGACACGCGTGAGCACATGCTCGACGAATTCGTCGACGTCCTCCAGACGCTGGCGAACTTCTACAAGTACTCGGGCATCACCGACAATGAAATCACCTCGGCCATCGATCGGTGCAACGAAAAGAACATCGCTCGAGGCCGGATGACCGACGACCGTCCATTTGTCGAACGAGTGACTATCTATAACAACTGATATTTTCAACCAAACTAACGAAAGGAACAAAGCAATGGCAGTCGAAAAGTATGTGGATTCCCGTGGTCGTGTATCGTACCGCATTCGTGAGGCGAAACTCATCTATCCGAATTTCGCCGGTAACGGAGGTCAGTTCAACGACGAGGGCAATCGCAACTTCAACATTGAGCTGACTCAGGACGAATTCGATTTCCTTACCGACGAGGGATTCCGTCCCCGCATGCGTGAGAAGATCGACGCTGATCCCCAGCTCCTGCTCAAGGTCAACGTAAAATTCAAGGACGATCCGGCCGATACGAGGAATCCGAAGATCCTGTTCAAGACCCAGTACGGCAACAAGCGCCTGTGGGCCGAACATAGGAAGGCCGTGGTGCAGGGCGAGGAGGTCGACCTCAGCCCGGTTGATATTCTGGACTGGGCCGACATCGAGAACATCAATCTGTCGTTTTCCGCATACCGCGGTAAGATGTCGGATCACAACACCGCATATTTGCAGATGCTCATCGCAACCAAGCATGAGGATCCGTTCGAGGACGAGTTCTATGATAATGACGAACCGGATACGGCCCTCAATACCATGACCTTCCAGAAGGTCGATGCGGACCTGAAGTCCATCGAGTGAACCCTATTTCCATCATAGGGCATGGGCGGCGCCATCGCGCGTCGGTCATGCCCTCTTATTTTTAGGAGCATATTATGGCGCCAACAAGCGTATTCGATCGGGCCAGACGATATCTTGGATGCCATCCAAGCGCATCGCTGCTCGTCACCGATGCATGGGAGATCACACCGGATCATCATGAATGTGAGGTGATGTGCTGTCGATGCAATCGATCGACGCACTTCGATATTTCCAGGAATGAGTATCGACAAATGGACAATCGCAAGCCATGGACTTTTGAACAGGAGGGCGAACATGGACGATATTGACCCCGACATGATTGAAATCGCGCTGTTCATCAATCTCATCGTGTCACTATGTATTGTATTTCTTTTTGTCCTATTCACGCTACCTCCTGATGATTCGATGATGCCTATTTATGTCGGCATCATTACATTCGTGGTGTTGGGCGTGGCCGAGATTCTGTGCTGGCTGTTCCATATTCCCTCATGGATCCGCAAAGGAGTGACGTGGATCCGTGACAAGACAGAACCAAAGGAGTAAATGATGACCGACAATCATATTTCCGCAGGACCGATGATGGAAATCCATGACGCGGACTTCGACGCCATCCGCAAAGAGCTGCATGATGAGCACAAGCTTCATTGTGAGTCCGATCATGATCCGTATATTTGGATCGACACGAACCATGCGTGGAGTGATGGACGAAACATCTATGTCAATGCGGAGTGCCAGAACTGCATGAAGGGATCGGATCGGACACCAGTCAGGGAAGACCAGAAGTTCCATATTCAGACCAAAACGACCAGAAAGAGGCGTTCGGATGATCTGTCTCATTAACGCCATAATCGCCGTTTTCTCGGCCCTTCTGGTCATACCCATAGTTTTAAGCGTTTCGATCGTGTTCGCCGCTCTACGGGCCCTTAAAATGGCTCACAGGGCCGAAAATCGGCGCATTCAGAATCTACAAGGCCGACATATTCGGAGGTAAGCATGTTTTTCAAAAATATATTATTAATCATCCTGATTCTGGTAATCGGATTGATGTTCTTTTGTTTGTTATGTTTCATTCAGCGCGGATGGAATGAATCGCCGATGCGAGATTTCATACACAATGTCATGGACTATCATGTTCCTGACAATCATGTCGATTTTGACGGAGCATCGATGCACTCGAAATGCAAGATCTGCAACAAGATGATCCTTCAGGACTCACAGGGAAATTGGTTTTCCTTCACAGACGATAAGGAGGCTCCTCATGGATCCCGATAGAAAACCAACAATCTGGCAATACGCACGACGGAAATTCGTCGAGACTGAGAAATCGGTGGTGTGACCATGCCAACACCTGATCAATTTCGAGCCGCGCGAACACTACTCGGTCTTACGCAGTATCGTTGTCGGGAAATGATGGGCATCAGCGTCCAGGCAATACGCGACATCGAGAGCACCTACAGCAAGCATCAGCCCGAGCGTCCATACGCCCAGTACTACAACCTCTGGCTGCGCGAGTACGCCAGGATGGTCAAGCCGGAGCTACTCGGTGCCGTGGATAGCATTCTCAGCAACGACAACTTCGCCAGAATGTTCCGTGTGGTCGAGCCGACGCTTCGCACCGAGCATCGGACCGTGATCAACGAACTCGACCTGACATTCCCGACAACCGCCGACTGCGCGCGATGGCTTGTCGAACACGGGCATAGCAACGGACGTGTGGAGAACGTGGCCCAACGAATCAGGAATGCCATTAATGGTACGGGATCCTCAACCTATCTCGGGTTCACGTACCGTTATGACAATCCGCCAGAAGACGAGACCGCGTTGGATATTTAAGGAGGAATCATAAAAATACAGTCAATCTGACTTATATCATTCATAACGCCAAACTTGAAACCGGAAAACATACAAGAAAAGGATGAATCATGTTAGCAAATAATGAAGTATCTGTCGGCATCGCCGTTAGCAGCAAATTGAGTCCAGATGCCTCGATCGCCATGGAAGGGTGGATCAACGGATTTCTCGGGTCACGATTTTACGATGGAAATGAGCTCCGTCACGACAGTGATGGTGATCATATCTTCTACTGGCATACATCATGGGACTTCGATCAAGATGAGCTTGACGTGCTGACGAAGTATCTGGAGCGATATTTCGAGAAAGACGATCCGAGGCCTTATCTCTGCGATATGCGGATAACCCATGAGTATTACTACGTCGGTGAGCATATCAACAAGGAGGCGAAAGCGTGAAGCGAATCGTTACAGGCTTCTGCCTCGATCATATTTCTGGTGAAGGAACAACTCAATGAAATACTACGATATTCCCGATGAAGCGACATGGAACTCGGTCGTCGGATCTCTCGGCGAGATACGAATTCGCGAGATCGTGGTCGACCTCCGATATCACGAGCACTGCGTCACCGGCGATACGGCCTCAAACCCGGATGAACGAATCATATTCTGCATCAGAGACGATGGCATATTCGCCAACCTCCTCAAGGCCACACTCAAATCCTCGGAGGAGGTAAGCGAGTAATGGCCGTCACTCTGGAACCGTTTCAGGAACGGGCGCTGAGCCAACTGCGATCCGGAAACGTTCTGGTCGGCGAGGTCGGGTCCGGCAAATCGATCGTGGCCATCATGTGGTGGCTTCGGACGTGCTGCCGGACCCGTTCGGGCGAGTCTGATAGCGGCAGGACGCTCATGCCGCTCAAGGGCTCACCCGATCTGCTCATCATCACCGAGGCGAAGAAGCGCGACAAGGCCGAATGGGGTGAGGATCTCATCAAATTCGGCCTGCATATCGGTACGAACAAGCCGTCGGGAGTGGAGATCACCGTGGATAGCTGGCAGCGCATCAAGGCCTATCACGATTTCCATGGCGTGATTATATTCGATGAGCAGCATGCGACCGGAACCGGGGTCTGGAGCAAGGAATTCATCCATATAGCCAAGGCGCAAGGCAATCGATGGATCCTGCTTTCGGCGACCCCTGCGGATTCATACGAGGATCTCATTCCCATATTCGTGGCGAATGGGTTCTACAAGAACAAGACGCAGTTCATGACCATGCACGCCGTGTATGACCGATGGGCGAAGTATCCGAAGGTCAACGACTGGAGGCATACTGATATTTTGGAGAAGCTCAAACGACGGATCATGATCCCGATGAAGCGTCCGAAGGACCGTGGTCCCAGTCGCAATCCTGTCTATCAGATCGTCGTGGATCACGACAAACAGGCCCTGAAGACCCTGAGAAGGGAACGGAAGGATCCGTGGACGGGGGAGCCGCTCAAGAACGTATCGCAATACTGCTTCGCCCAGAGGAAACTGGTGAATTCGGATCCGAGCAGGATCAAGGAGACAATGGATATCTGCATCCGTCATCCGAAGATCGTGATATTCTACAACTACGATTTCGAACTGGAGGAGCTACTGAGCCTGCGGAGGCGGACGGGCATACCGGTGTATCAGTACAACGGGCATCGTCACGATGATATTCCGCAGGATGGAGATTGGATCTATCTGGTGAACTACGGATCAGGAGCCGCAGGGTGGAACTGCACGCAGACCGATACCATGCTGTTCTATTCGCTCAACTACTCATATAGGATTATGGAGCAGGCGGCGGGTCGCATCGACAGGATCAACTCGCCGTTCAAGGAACTCAACTATTATATTCTGCGCAGCTTCGCCCCGATCGATTCGGCGATCCTGAGGGCGCTCGCGAACAAGGAAACCTTCAACGAGCGGACGTTCGCTTCGAAGGATATTTCCGGAAAGGAGGATTAGGATGACCTATGTGATGGATGGTGGCGATCCGGATAGGATCGACGTCTATGATCTGGCGAGACGAATGAGCCCATGTAACTGTGATTCGGAGGTTCCGATTGCGGTTCAGATCGAGACATCGGGGAGGCCATTGTTTGATTTTTATGGCAATGAGGTTCCTTTCGATCTCGGAACGTATTGCATACGGTGCCAGAAGCGAGGTCTTGTGCGGGCGTATTTCGAACATCTGGTTCAGATTCCGCCAAGCGCGATGATTCAAATTAGGTCGATCATGCCGTGCGAGCACTATCATTCGTGGGAGATCACGGCTGCTTTGCGCAGAAAGGGAGAGCGGATGGCCGCATATTCACGTGTCCAACGCCTTCATCTACTCTATTGTCGGACATGCAGAAAGGTCTATAAGATCCCGTTGGCATACGATATTGCGGTATTTCGGGCATGATAATGAGGCAAAAGTGTGCAGGAAGGAAGGCCACCTGCATACTTTTTTGAGGGTCAATGCCCCCAAACCTGCATACTTTTTTAAAAACTATGCAGGTCCGAACCTGCATACTTTTGGTATAAACTATGCAGGTTTTCCCCAAAAGTATGCAGAAAAACCTGCATACTTTTTTGAGGGTCAATGTGCCCTGAGGCCTTGGAATCATTGGGTTTTCGGGGTGCCTGCATACTTTCGCGCGTTTTTTTTTATTTCTTTATTATTAAAAAAAAAAAAAAGAGTAATAATATATAAAAAACGCTGGCGGAGAAAACGCGCGACAAAAGTATGCAGCGGCCTGACACCTGCATACTTTTAGAAAGGAACAACACATGTCACATCATGACAAGAACCAAGAAGTTTATATTTATGAACTCAACGAGATCCATCCGTCTCCAGAACGGGTGGCCGTCTTCCTCGAAACGAGCGTCGACGATGTTCTGAAGGCGCTTGCCCATCCAAGAAACCACGGCGTATGCCGAGGCATGCATATTTGCTGGAACGACGCCCGCAACATCAAAGCCTACAAACCGGTCCGCATCATTGAGAAGGATCTTATATTTCCCAGCGTGACCCATATGGCCTTCTATTACGGTTGTAAGGATCAGGAGATCTACGATGCACTCAAGCAGCCCGACGGATTCTGGTATGGATGGCATCTCGAGCGTGTCGATACCGTACCGGAACCGACCTATGTCGAGTAGGTTTGTCATCGCGACAAAAACATCGCACAAAGAGGTAAGAGTGGGGAAGAGTTTGCCTTATTTTCCGAGCAATCCTTTCTGCGGGCGGTACCGTTCCCCACTCTTATTTTTCTCTGTCGAAAGGAGAACCATGAGTTTGGAACGCGACTTCCAACGAAAGGTCATCAAGGAGATCGGTAAACGTCTTCCAGGATCGCGTGTGCTGAAGAACGATCCCAACTATATTCAGGGAATCCCCGATCTTCTCGTTTTGTATAAGGATCGATGGGCCGCCCTTGAGGTCAAGAAGAGTGCTGACGCTAAGCATCAGCCGAATCAGGATGACTACGTGGCTCAGATGAATGCCGATTCGTTCGCGGCGTTCATCTATCCCGAGAACGAGGAATATATTCTCGACAAGCTTCAACAGCACATGACCAAGTCCCATATTTCCACGGAGGTTGCATCATGATGCATTTCAATGATCATCACAATCTTGAGGGCCTTCATGCCTTCATGGGAGCCAGCAAGCATTCATGGCTCCGTTACGATGACGATCATATGGCCGATATGTTCCGATCGTCCCTTGCGGCACAACGCGGAACCGAGCTGCATGCTCTTGCTGCCGATCTTAACAAACATCGTGTGGCTCTGCCGAAGACCCATCTGACGTTGAACGACTTCGTCAATGATGGTTTGCATTATCGCATGTCGCCCGAAGTGGTGTTATATTTCTCGCCGAACTGTTTCGGCACCGCAGACCTCATCGGATACGACGACAAGAAGAAGCTGTTGCGCATCTTCGACCTCAAGACCGGAAGCGGCGAAGTCAAACACTTCGATCAGTTGTATATCTACGCTTCGCTGTTCTGTCTTGAATACAAAGTCAAGCCGATGAACCTTCAGTTCGACCTTCGTCTCTATCAGAACGATCACATCAAGATCGCCACCAACGCCGATCCTAAGTACATCAAGCTTGGACCGAACGCTGATATTTACGAAGAGGTCAGCCCGGATGAGATCGCCCACATCATGGATCGAATCCAGCACTTTGATCAACTGATCAACAAACTGCGTGCCGAGGAATCGGAGCAGTGGTGATGATATTTTCAGGAAAGGCAACGTCATGGTCGTGTTGATGGAAGACGAGTCTAACTCGTTGTCCCACATCGGCGTCAAGCGCCGTTCCGGAAGGTACCCTTATGGATCTGGTGAGGACCCTTACCAGCACGAGGACTTCTACAAGCGATATTTAGATCTCAAGAATTCCGGTCTCACCGAGAAAGAGATCTCCGATTCCATGGGGATCACGACAACGAAGCTTCGGGCTCGTAGGACCATTGCCTATAACGAGCAGCTTGCCCAGCGTCAGCATCGCGCCTATGAGCTCAAGCAGAAGGGATATTCCAACACCAAGATCGGCGAGATCATGGGTGTGAACGAATCCACGGTTCGATCCCTTCTCAATCCTTCGAGTCGTGCTCGAGCCAATGCGTCGACCATCATCGCCAATAATCTCAAAGAGACCATTGGTAAAGACGGAGCCGTCGACATCGGCAAAGGCGTTGAGCAATATCTTGGATATTCTCAGGACAAACTCAAGGTTGCCGTGGCCATGCTTGAGGAGGAAGGCTACACCACCCATTATATTTACACCAAGATGGGTGGTCCGAATCACACCACGGTCAAGGTCCTTGCCGCTCCTGGTGTGACTGTTCGAGATCTGGTCAATGACCGAAGTAAGATCAAGAACATCGGTATGTCCCTCGACGAGCCTCACGAAGGTGGCGTTGGAATCAAGAAGCCGGTATCCCTCGATTCTAAGCGTCTTGGTGTTGTGTACGCCGAGGACGGAGGAACCGAACGTGATGGCGTTATGCTTATTCGTCCGGGAGCGGCAGATCTCGAACTTGGTGGATCCCACTATGCGCAGGTCCGAATCAACGTTGACAACAGCCATTACCTCAAAGGTATGGCCATGTACGGCGATCCGGATCAGTTCCCAGATGGTGTTGACATTATATTCAACACGAACAAGAAACGGGGAACCCCGATCGAGGGAACCGGCGATAATTCGGTATTGAAGCCGCTCAAACGAGTTACTAACCCGGATGGAACCAAAGGCGATGTCGATTGGAGCAATCCATTCGGTGCCACCATCGATCCCATCAAGGGCCAATACGAGTACGATGATCCCAAGACCGGAAAGAAGAAGCAGTCGTTGGTCAACAAGGTCAACGACGAAGGCGATTGGGATGATTGGTCTCGAAGCCTTCCTTCGCAGATGCTATCTAAGCAGGATATTTCCTTGGCCAAGCGTCAGCTCGGTATCGACCTTGATCGTCGTAAGCAAGACTACGATGAGATCATGGCTTTGGAGAATCCCGTGGTCAAAGCCAATCTGCTCAAGTCATTTTCCGATGAGTGCGATTCAGCGGCAATTCATATGAAGGCCGCAGCCATGCCTCGTCAGAGGACTCAGGTTATTTTACCGATCCCTTCCTTGAAGGACAATGAGATCTACGCTCCGAACTTCAGACCTGGCGAGAAGGTGATTCTTATTCGCTTCCCGCATGGTGGAAAGTTCGAAATTCCTGAACTCACGGTCAATAATAACAACAAGGAAGCCCGGTCGGCTCTTAGCGGATCCAAGGATTGTGTCGGTATCAATTCCAAGGTGGCCGAACGACTCTCTGGCGCCGATTTTGATGGTGATAACGTTCTGGTTATTCCAAACAACCGAGGCGAGGTCAAGACTCGATCCGCTCTTGAAGGTCTGAAGAACTTCGATCCCAAGACTGCATATCCTAAGTATGAAGGTATGCGAGTCATGACGAAGCGTGAAAAGGGAAGAGAGATGGGCATCGTCTCCAACCTTATTACGGACATGACCATCAAGGGTGCTCCTTGGGATGATATTGAGAAGGCGGTCCGCCATTCGATGGTGGTCATCGATGCTGAGAAGCACGAGCTGAACTGGAAACAGTCCGAACGTGACAATCAGATCGATCTTCTCAAGCAGAAGTGGCAGAGCCGAGGAAACGGAAAATATGGTGGAGCATCCACTCTTATTTCCAGATCCACGTCTACCGAACGCATTCCTGAACGCAAGCTTCGTTCGGCCAAGGAAGGCGGATGGATTGATCCTAAAACAGGTGAGAAAGTCTACGTCGAAACCGGTCGAGAGAAGGTCGTTCCCGCTAAGAAGGACAAGGACGGAAAGGTTATTTCTTGGAAGAAAGTCCCAGCCGAATCGGTAACGGTGAAGATGGACCTTGCCAAGGATGCCTACGAACTTTCGTCCGGAACGGCGATGCGGGAGGGTGCCGGTTCGTCGCGACCCCTCCCCCTCCATCAAAATAATATGACTCCTTGGCTCAAATCATATTATTTTATCGACGAAGAGCGAGAGATCGCAACGAAATCGGTACTTTTCAGTTGAGTTTTCCCATTGGTGTAGGATCACTCTTCTTAATCTTTGCGTATTGACCGATCACATCGTACTTGATGATCTCGT
>ERZ1024479.6-NODE-6-length-55032-cov-64.245521_pt1 | contig 55032 bp, 57 predicted proteins | sample MGYA00520800_ERZ1024479 | MGnify/ENA primary metagenome ERZ1024479 (study PRJEB33242, sample SAMEA3444313) | Homo sapiens | biome: Host associated; feature: Gastrointestinal tract; material: Stool | place: Uganda | collected 2011-01-01 ... | reverse complement strand
TTATATTTTTCCCCGGCGGGATATTTTTGAAAAACAGTTTATATTTTCATAGGGTATAGATAGTGATTTATAGAGCCCCTTAGCCCCCGGCAGTTTATCTCCTTTCGCTGTCGTATAATAAATCTATAAATCACTGCCTATACTCTATGAAAAGTAGGTATAAACTCTATGGAAGGGGGTATAAACATGTGTGCAAGAAGGAAGAAGGACTCGGAAACTAATACTGAAAAACGTATAAGACCAGCTATGACACCAGAAGCAAGAGAGAATCAGCTTATAGCTTTAGCTGTTGACCTTGCTGAGAAGCAATTAATAGAAGGAACAGCATCTTCTCAAGTTATAACACACTATTTGAAACTCGGAACGACTAAAGAAAAGATCGAAAGAGAGATTCTGGAGAAACAGAAAGATCTTATAGTCGCAAAAACCGAGAATTTACAATCTGCAAAACGTATCGAAGAACTCTATACAAATGCGTTAAAAGCAATGCAAACTTATTCCGGAAGTTTAAGCGTAAACGAACAGTTTGATGAGGATGAAGACTATGATTAGAACTTATGATGAGTTAATAAAATGCCAAACATTCTTACAAAAGTTTAACTATTTAAAATTGGGCGATAAAATAGGTAAAGAAACCTTTGGTTATGATAGGTATCTTAATCAGCGTTTCTATAAAACTCCGGAATGGAAAAAATTAAGAGACGAAATAATAATACGAGATGACGGTTGTGATTTAGGTCATCCTGATTTTCCAATATATGGTCGAATAATAATACATCATATGAATCCTTTAACTAAAGATGATATACTACATTCTACCGAGTATCTTCTAGACCCAAAATACTTGATATGCGTTTCACATGATACTCACAATGCTATTCATTATGGTAGTTCGGATTTATTATTAATTGATGAACCCGTAATTCGAAAACCTAACGATACTTGTCCTTGGAGGTGATGTATATGGACAGTATTCTAGATACTATAAAAAAGTTATTAGGTATACAACCTGAGTATACGTCGTTTGATGAAGATATTATAGTAGGCATCAATTCTGCATTCGCAGCTTTAAACCAAATAGGCGTTGGTCCAGTTGGAGGGTATATGATAGAAGACAATACTCAGACCTGGACCGATTATATAACAACAACTAATCTTAACATGGTTAAGTCTTATGTATATATGAAGACTAGATTACACTTTGATCCTCCGGTAGGTGGCGTCTTAGAATCCTTTAATAGGCAAATTGCAGAATTGGAATGGCGTTTATATGTTGAGGGTGACCCAGAACCTGTGAATGAATTACCAAATGATGGAGGTGATAGTAATGAATAATGAATTATACCATTTTGGTGTAAAGGGTATGAGATGGGGTGTTCGAAGAGCACCAAAACAAACTGGCGGATCTCATGATGGTGGAGGTTCAGTTTCTAAACCTACTTCTGGAGGAGGCAATGCCGGTGGCGGTGGTTCTAAAAAAGTCGCAAATGCAACAGTAACAAGAACTGCAAATCAGCCAAAAGGCCAACCCGCACCAAAACGTTCTTCTAAACCTGGTCCAGGTGCTAAGATAAAGAATTATAATAATTCTAGAAAACAACAGAATCAACCAGAGGATCTTTCAGGTTTATCAGATAAAGAATTACGCCAAAGAATAAATAGACTTCAAATGGAAAAACAATATAGACAATTAACAGCTCAACCTGAAACATTTTCAGGTAAAAAGTTAGCTAAAGAAATATTAACTAATGCTGCGAAACAAACACTTACTCAATACACTGCTAAATATATGGCTAAAGGTATAGATAAAGGTATAGAAAGAGCAATGGCGAGATCTGCCGCTAGGGCAGCAGCTAGAGCAGCAACAGGAGTTTAATTTTTAAATGCTATCCAATACTGCAGTGCCTAAATTCTATGGCGAATTCAGAGAAAAAGTAATACGAGGAGAGATTCCAATATGTAAAGAGATTTCGATGGAAATGAATAGGATTGATGATCTTATAGATAATCCGGGAATCTATTACGACGACAATGCGGTTGATGGTTTTGTTGAATATTGTGAAAATGAACTTACATTAACCGATGGCGCCGATTTACATTTATTGGATACATTCAAACTCTGGGCCGAACAAATATTTGGTTGGTATTACTTTGTAGATTTGTCTGTATATGAACCGAATCCTAATGGTCGAGGAGGACGTTATGTAACAAAAACCGTTAAAAAAAGATTAGTTAATAAACAATATTTAATAGTTGCCAGAGGTGCTGCCAAATCAATGTATGGTTCATGCATACAAAACTTTTTTCTTAATGTTGACACATCTACTACGCATCAAATAACAACAGCGCCGACAATGAAACAAGCAGAAGAAATTTTATCGCCAATAAGAACTGCTATCACTCGATCCAGAGGTCCATTGTATAAATTCTTAACTGAAGGATCTATACAAAATACCACAGGAAGTAAAGCAAATAGGGTTAAATTGGCATCGACTAAAAAAGGTGTTGAAAATTTCTTAACTGGATCGTTGCTGGAGATAAGACCAATGAGTATTAATAAATTACAGGGTCTTAGATGTAAAGTGGCAACGGTCGATGAATGGTTATCCGGCGATATCCGAGAAGACGTAATAGGCGCCATTGAACAAGGGGCATCTAAATTAGACGACTATTTAATAGTGGCCATGTCTTCAGAAGGTACTGTTAGAAATGGAGCCGGCGATACTATTAAAATGGAATTAATGGAAATTCTTAGAGGCGAATACATTAATCCTCACGTTTCTATTTGGTATTATCGTTTAGATGATATCGACGAAGTTGCGAATCCTGATATGTGGCCAAAAGCAAATCCAAATATCGGAAAAACAGTTAAGTATGAAACATACCAGTTAGATGTTGATAGAGCTGAGAAAGCTCCAGCTACCCGAAACGATATTCTAGCCAAAAGATTTGGTATACCTATGGAAGGTTATACTTATTTCTTTACTTATGAAGAAACAATACCTCATAGAAGAAAAGATTATTGGGGTATGCCATGTGCTCTAGGTGCCGATTTATCACAAGGTGATGACTTCTGTTCATTCACTTTCTTATTTCCGCTTAGAGGTGAAGAATTAGGTATAAAAACAAGAAATTATATAACATCAAATACTTTGCATAAATTACCGGGAGCTATGAGAACAAAATACGAAGAGTTTATAAAAGAAGGAAGTTTGTTAGTATTAGAAGGAACAGTTCTTGATATGGATGAAGTATATGATGATTTAGATAACCATATAAATAATTGCCAATACGATGTTCGTTGCTTTGGTTATGACCCATATAATGCAAAAGAATTTGTAAATCGATGGGAATTAGAAAATGGACCGTTTGGTATTGAAAAAGTTATACAAGGTGCCAAAACAGAATCAGTACCATTAGGCGAATTAAAGAATCTTTCAGAAGAAAGACTTCTATTATTTGATGAAGAAGTTATGATGTTCGCTATGGGTAACTGTATAACATTGGAAGATACAAACGGTAATAGAAAACTTCTTAAAAAGAGAAGAGAATTTAAAATCGACCCCGTATCAGCAATGCTTGATTCATACGTTGCTTATAAGCGTAACAAAGAAGCTTTTGATTAAGGGGGTGAAACATATGTATGACGAATTATACCACTATGGAGTTAAAGGTATGAAGTGGGGAGTTAGAAAAAAGAACTATAATTCATCAACGATGGATCAAGATCGAATCATAAAGAAAGGAACAAAATTCCAAAACATTTCGAAAAACGAATCCAGAAAGATAAATAACAATCCGGTTTATACTTCTCATAATAAAAGTGATAATAATTTGTATAAAGGTCAGTATGCAGACCAAATTAACTTATATGGAGATAAAGCATACAAAAATACTTTGGTATTAACGAAAGATGTTAAAGTGGCGTCTCAAAAACAAGCAGTAAATACTTTTATAGAAATGTATAACAAAGATCCGAAAGGAGTATCCGAATCAATAGGTAAAGCTTATGCCGAATTATCATCTTTTAATAAGATTTCATCGATTAGGAACTTTAAAGCTAAACGTATTGAAAAAAAGTACGCTAATAAAGGCGAAGAATGGATGCAAACAAAGGGCTATGACATCTTTAATAAAACAATGATGTCTTCACAAGAAACTAAAGCCAGAATGAAATACTATGACATGCTTGGTAAAAAGGGGTATGATGCAATCATAGACACAAATGATGTTAATAATAGTGGCGCTAAAGATCCTATAATATTCATTAAACCTAATCAAAGTATGAAAAATATTAAATCCAGAGAATTGAGTATGGATGAAATAGAATTAGCAAGCGCTAGGTATAATTACGATGTAGCTCGCAAGAAGAAAGGTATAGTTGATAAGTTAACGACTAACCAATATGGGCAAGCTAAGAAAGAACTACAAAGAGTTGAAGAAAAACAGCAGATAAAAGACACATACATTCGAGAATAGGAGGTGACGTTTCAAAATGGGGTTTGGAGATAGACTAAAACATGCATGGAATGCTTTTAGAGAACCTGATAGATTGAGTGGATATTACGATGATGGTATGAGCTACGGTTATAGACCTGATAGAGTTCGTTTCACTAGAGGGAATGAACGTTGTATAGTAACATCTGTCTATAATAGGATAGCATTAGATGTATGTAGCATAAATGTTATGCATGTTAGACTAGATGAAAACGGGCGTTTCATGGATACTGTTGATTCTGGTTTAAATTATTGTCTTACTCAAGAAGCTAACATTGATCAAACAGGCAAAGCATTCTTACAAGATGTTGTTATGTCGATGTTAGATGAAGGTTGTGTTGCTATCGTTCCCGTCGATACCACACTAAATCCTAAAGTCACAGGATCATATGACATCTTAACTATGAGAACAGCTAAAATACTAGAATGGTATCCTAGTAAAGTTAGAGTTCGTTTATATAATGACCAGACCGGTATACATGAAGAAATTCTATTACCTAAAAAGAGCGTCGCTATAATCGAAAATCCTCTATACGCTGTTATGAATGAACCAAACTCAACTTTACAACGTTTAATTTATAAATTAAACTTGTTAGATGTCATGGATGAAAAGAATAGCTCTGGTAAATTAGATTTGATAATCCAATTACCTTATGTTATTAAATCTGAGGCAAGAAAAAAACAGGCTGAGAATAGACGAAAAGATATGGAACGACAATTAGAAGGTAGTAAGTATGGGATTGCTTATACTGATGGTACAGAAAGAATAACACAGTTAAATCGTCCTGCGGAAAACAACCTAATGGCGCAAGTCGAATACCTAACGAGTATGCTATACAGCCAGTTAGGTTTGACTACCACTATAATGGATGGGACTGCAGATGATAAAACTATGCTTAACTTTTATAATCGTACCGTTGAACCTATATTGTCAGCTATAGTCGATGAAATGAGTAGAAAATTCTTAACTAAAACTGCTCGTTCTCAAAGACAAATAGTAACTTATTATCGTGATCCATTTGGATTGGTTCCTGTAAACGATATTGCTGAAATAGCCGATAAGTTTACAAGAAATGAGATCCTAACATCTAACGAAATTCGTCAGATAATAGGTATGAAACCATCTAACGATCCAGCAGCAGATGAATTACGTAATAAGAACTTATCTCAACCTAAAGAAGAATTAGAAGAAGCTCAAGCCGAGAAGGCTGAGGAACAAGTTTTAGATGAGGAGGCTGAAGTTCAAAATGAAGTATGATTTTAGTGGTTGGGCTACCAAGAATAATCTAAAATGCTCTGATGGTAGAACTATACTTGAAAATGCATTTGCAGACCAAGACGGTAAAAAAGTGCCTTTAGTATGGAACCATCAACATAACGCTGTAGATAATGTGTTGGGTCATGCCGTGTTAGAAAATAGACCTGAAGGTGTATATGCTTATTGTACATTAAATGATACACCCGCTGGAAAAAGCGCTAAATCTCTAATACACAACAAAGACATTTCCGCGTTATCTATTTATGCGAATCGTTTAAAACAAAACGGTTCTAATGTAACTCATGGAGTTATAAGAGAAGTTAGTTTAGTTTTAGCAGGGGCTAATCCAGGAGCATTCATCGACAATATAATGAGTCATAGTGAAAATGGTGACGATATCGATGAAGCTGTTATTTATACAGGATTAGAATTAGAATTATCTCATTCAGATGAACAAAAGGACCCAGTTCCAGAAAAGAAACCTGAAGCAGATAATAAAAAGGAGGAGTCAAAAGTGGACGACAATAAAGGTGAAAAAACTATAGGGGAAATATTTAACACCCTTACAGAAGAACAAAAAACAGTTGTGTACGCTATGATCGGCCAAGCTATGGAAGGTGGAGAAGCTGCTCATAGTGAAGAAAATGAAGAAGATGGAGGAGATGAAATTATGAAACACAATGTATTTGAAGGTACAGATAATCAAACTCAAGACAACGTTTTAACACATGCTGAAATGGAGGCTATAATAAGAGATGCTAAAAGATATGGTTCTCTTAAAGAATCTGCGTTACAACATGGTATAGAACAAATAGATTATTTATTCCCAGATCACAAAACAATAAATAATGAACCTGATTTCATAAGCAGACCTATGGATTGGGTATCAAAAGTAATGGGTATGGTTGGTAAAACTCCATTCTCAAGAGTTAAAACAATCCATGCTGATATAACTGCTGATGAAGCGAGAGCTTTAGGTTACATCAAAGGTAAAAAGAAAAAAGAAGAAGTATTTACTTTACTAAAAAGAACTACAGACCCAACTACAATTTACAAAAAACAAAAACTTGACAGAGATGACGTTATAGACATAACTGATTTCGATATAGTTGCTTTCATGAAGAAAGAAATGAGAGTTATGTTAGACGAGGAAATCGCTAGAGCTATATTAATAGGGGATGGTAGATTAGCTGACTCTGACGACAAGATAAAAGAAGATAAAATAAGACCAGTTCTTACTGACGATGATCTTTACACTATAAAGAAAGAATTAACAGTTGAAAATACTGCAACTGCAGATGAAAAAGCTAAGAACTTTATAAGAGTAGCTATAAAAGCTAGAAAAGATTATAGAGGTTCTGGAGAACCAGTATTATTCACTACTGAAGACATACTTACTGATTTATTATTATTAGAAGATGTTAATGGTAGAATAATCTATGATTCTGTTACTAAATTAGCTACTGCTTTAAGAGTTAGTCAAATAATAACTGTACCAGTAATGGAAGGTTGTCAAAGAACAGATGCTACTTCTAAGAAACATGATGTGTTAGGCTTAATAGTTAACTTAAAAGACTATAAACTTGGTGCGGATAAAGGTGGAGCTATAAACTTATTTGATGATTTCGATATAGATTACAATGCTCAAAAATACTTAATCGAAACAAGATGCTCTGGAGCTTTAGTTAAACCTCATTCTGCTATAGTTATAGAATCTAAAGCTATAACAACTGGATCAGATACTCCAGTAGGACCATAAAAACTAATAGGTGAAAACAAATGGCAAAATTCTGTGGAAAGATAGGATTTGAAACCACTAAGAAAACTGGGGTGGATGTTTACGAAGAATTCATAACCGAAGTTGTATACTTTGGAGATGTTATAAAGAATCGAGGTAGAATTATAACCGGTTCTGAAATAAACAGTGATGTAAACATTTCGAATCAAATCAGTATAGTAGCAGACCCTTTTGCCAATACCCATTTCCACTCTATTAGATATGTAGAGTGGATGGGGTCAAAATGGAGAGTTACAGATGTGGAGGTTCAATACCCAAGATTAGTATTAAGTATAGGGGGTTTGTATAATGAATAGAAGAGAAGACCTTAGTGCAAAACTACATTTAATACTGGGCAATGATAATGTGTATTTTCAACCACCAAAATCTCAAACTATCAAATACCCTTGTTGTATTTACCATTTAGGTCGAGGGTCAACTAAACATGCTGATAATTCGAACTATTATTATGTACAATCATATGAAGTTAAATTCATATTCAAACAACATAAAGAGGGTTTCATAAAACAAGTTTTAAATAGCCTTACTTTATGTTCTTTTGAAACTTCATATATAGCTGATGGTTTATATCATTATGTTTTTAATCTATATTATTAATAAAGGAGGAATACCATATGCCAAAATTAGTATGGGATGAGACTGGTAAACGTTTATATGAAACAGGTGTCTCAAAAGGAGTTTTATATGTTCAAACAGATGACGGAACATATGGAAATGGTGTAGCTTGGAATGGGCTAACAGCTGTTAATGAAAGCCCAAGTGGTGCTGAAGCAACACCATTATACGCAGATGATATTAAATATTTAGAATTAACTTCAACAGAAGAATATGGTGCTTCTATAGAAGCTTACACATATCCAGAAGAATTTGAACAATGTGATGGTTCGGCAGAACTAGGCGCAGGTGTTACAATAGGACAACAACCTAGAAAAGCATTCGGTTTCTGTTACAGAACGTTAATAGGTAATGACGTTAAGAATAACGATTATGGATATAAAATCCATATAGTTTATGGCGCCAAAGCAGCTCCATCTGAAAAAGCTTATCAAACTGTAAATGACAGTCCTGAAGCTATAACATTCTCATGGGAATTAACAACAACTCCAGTGAATGTTGCAGGTCATAAACCAACTGCTTGTGTAACAATAGATAGTACTAAGGTTACCCCAGATAAGCTTAAATCAATAGAAGAAGCTTTATATGGAAGCGAAACTGCAGAACCTAAATTATTGTTACCAGATGAAATAGCTGCAATAATAAAAGCAGCCTAATATTTATCTAATTAATTCATATATATTCATATAGGGTACTTTTGGAGATCACGTTTTTTGCGTGGTCTCTTATTTTTAAGGTAAAGGAGAATGATAAAATGTTAAAGAAAACTATAAAATACGTTGATTATAATGGTGTGGAAAGATGTGAGGATTTCTATTTCAATCTATCAAAAGCTGAAGTAACAGAAATGCAAGTGTCAGAAGAAGGTGGATATGATCAAATGCTACAAAGAATTGTAGATGCTCAAGATAATAAAGAGATATTCAAACATTTCAAAGCTATAATATTAAAAGCTTATGGTGTGAAATCTCAAGATGGTAAAAGATTTATAAAATCTGAAGAACTATCAGAAGAGTTCTCTCAAACAGAAGCATTTGTCGAACTAATAATGGAATTAGCGTCTAGCGAAACTGCAGCCGCAGAATTCGTTAATGGTATAATACCAAAACCGACACAACAAGTTACTCCTCTTAATAAGTAGGTGATATAAGTGTTAAAGATTTTAATTCCTGCGTTGGAAATGTATGATGAAGTAAATCAAGAATTCTTTATCTTACCAGAAAAGGAATTACAGTTAGAACACTCTTTAGTCTCAATTTCAAAATGGGAAAGTAAATGGCATAAACCATTCCTGCATGATGACGAAAAGTCGATTGACCAAATAATAGATTATATAAAATGTATGACCATAACCCAGAATGTGAAAGACGAGACATACGATAGACTTACAGGTGATAATATTAAAGCTATAAACGATTATATCGATGACCCAATGACTGCAACGACTTTCAATGATATTAATAAGAAAGGTGGACGCGAAATAATAACGTCTGAAATAATATATTATTGGATGATAACTAATAACATACCAATGGAATGTCAAAAATGGCATTTGAATCGTTTACTAACTTTAATAAAAGTTTGTACTATAAAGAACTCACCTGCTAAAAAGATGAGTAGACAAGAAATATTAAATAGAAATCGAACTCTTAATGCCGCAAGAAAGAAAAAGTTAAATACTACTGGATAGGCGGTGAAAATATGGGTTTTAAGATTACTATACAAGGCAATCATGAGGCAACTAATAGGTTCTTAAAGAAACTCAAAGAATTCCAAATACGTAGAGTATTAGAGAAATATGGGGATAAAGGGGTATCAGCTTTAGCGAGCGCTACCCCAGTAAGAACCGGAACAACTTCCAGATCATGGATGTACAGGATAGAAAGCAATGGAGATTCTCATACAATATACTGGACCAACACCAATGAGAATAGAGGTGTTAATATTGCGCTTATATTACAATACGGTCATGGTACAGGTAGAGGAGGTTATGTATCGGGTAGGGATTATATAAATCCTGCTATACAACCTATCTTTGATGCAATTGTTGAAGAAGCATGGAAGGAGTTGTCTAAGATATGACCACAATTGATAGAAGAATTGTACAAATGCAATTCGATAATCAGGGCTTTCAAGGAAAAGTCCAACAAACAATAAGTTCGATGAAACAACTCGGCGAATCTTTAAAAATGAAAGGCGCCGAGAACGGACTTAATTCTTTAGATAAAAGTATAAGAGGAATTGGCAAGGGGGGTCTTAGTTCTTTAGGAGCTGAAGTTGATGGAGTTGGTAATAAATTCAACGCGATGTCTATAGTAGCAGCTACCGCCCTTGCTAAAATTTCAAATGCGGCAATAGATGTCGGAACTAAAGTAGGAAAAGCTTTAACTATAGACCCTGTATTGTCAGGGTTTGAAGAATACGAACTAAAGATGGACTCTATAACAACTATACTTACTAATACAGCATCCAAAGGTTCAACTTTAGCAGACGTTAATAAAACGTTAAATGAATTAAACCAATACGCAGATAAAACAATCTATAACTTCGCAGAAATGACACGTAATATAGGTACGTTCACCGCAGCCGGAGTAGATCTTGATGTTGCCACTGATGCAATAAAGGGTATTGCGAATTTGGCGGCTGCTTCAGGTTCATCATCTCAACAAGCATCTACTGCGATGTACCAATTATCTCAAGCATTGGCAACTGGTAAAGTCAGCTTAATGGACTGGAACTCAGTTGTTAACGCTGGTATGGGTGGTGAATTATTCCAAAACGCTTTGATTAGAACATCGGAAGTTATGGGTACTCATGCCGAAGATATGATTAAGAAGTATGGAAGTTTTAGAGATAGTTTAACACAAGGAGAATGGTTGACTGGTGACGTCTTAACTGAAACTTTAAAACAATTATCCGGAGCATATACAGAAGCAGAATTAATAGAACAAGGATATACAAAACAGCAAGCAAAAGATATAGTTGATTTAGCCGAAAGAGCTACCCAAGCGGCAACACAAGTAAAAACCTTTAGCCAATTAATAGATACTGCAAAAGAAGCTTTAGGTTCTGGTTGGGCTCAATCATGGGAATATATTTTAGGTGATAGAGAGCAAGCCGCTGAATTCTTTACTTCTTTGTCTGACGGGTTCTCAAGTATTATAACTCCATCAGCGAATGCTAGAAATGAAATGCTTAAATTCTGGAACGAGAATGGTGGACGTCAAGACATAATTGACGGTTTAGCTAATGCATTTCAAGGTTTACAAAAAGGGTTTGGTGCTATAGGATCAGCTTGGAAAGAAGTCTTTCCTCCTATGACTGGTAAAAGATTGGTTGAAATTTCAGCTGGTTTTAAGAAGTTATCTGAAAACTTCAAAATGAGTGATGGTACTGCCGCTAAAATAAAGAATACGTTTAAAGGTTTATTCTCAGCATTAAATCTAGGTAAGAATGTTGTTGGGGTATTCTTTAAAGCACTTACTCCAGTGACTAAAATATTTACATCATTGGGTTCAGTATTATTAAGTATAACAAGTGGAATAGGTAGGTTCATTTCAAGTATTAATGATGCTGCAAATGCTACTAATTTATTTGGCAAAATTTCAAACGCTATAGATGTAGTGTGTAACGCAATTTCTAGCGGTTTTGATTTCGCCGGAAATGCTATATCGACATTTTTCGATTACGTTTCTAGCTTAGATTTCTCAAAGGCATTTGATTTTTTAGGCGGAATAACTAAAGATTTAGCTGGCGGATTAGGCGATATATTCTCTGCCATAGCTGGAGTAATTGGTAAAATAAATTTCAATGCTATATTCGCAGGCATAAACGCTCTAATAACTGGTGGTGCATTAGCGTCATTTAAAACTATAGTAACTGGAATAAAAGATTCGATAACAGGCGTCAGTGATATAACTGGAAGTATAACTGAAGGTGTTACTGGAACTTTAGATGCTCTTAAAGATACTTTATCCGCATATCAAGAAGATATTAGTGCAGGAACATTGATGAAAATAGCGATAGCCGTAGCGTTATTAGCTGCTTCTTTAGCATTAATGGGTACATTAGATAGTGCTCAACTAGAGAATTCTTTAACTGGTCTTACTATGTTATTCTTGGAATTAATGGGAGCAATGGCAATTCTACTTAAAATAGTCGGTGCTGGTAAATTACCTCTTTTATTCAGTGTAAATGGATTCATGATTTCTTTCGCTGTTGCTTTAAATTTATTAGCAGTTGCGGTTAAGAATCTAAGTTCTTTATCATGGGAAGAATTAGCTAGAGGTTTAACTGGTGTAGCTGTATCTATGGGGCTTATGATAGGAGCGACCAAGTTGTTGTCAAAAGGTTCTATTCGTTTACCAATGACTGCGGCCGCGTTATTAGTCTTAGCAGCTGCTTTAGCAGCACTTGGAGGAGCAGTAAAAATATTTGCTAGTATGGACTGGCAATCAATGGTTCAAGGTTTAGGTGGAGTAGGTCTAGCTTTACTAGAATTAGTCGCATTTACTAAACTAATGGGTAAAATGAAGATGAGTATTACAAGTGCTGCTGGTATTTTAGTATTGGCAGTTGCTCTAACAGCATTATCTATAGCGGTTAAAGAATTCGGTTCTATGGATCTTGGTTCGATGATAAAAGGTTTAGCAGGTATTGCCGGAATGTTAGCCGAAATAGTTGTATTTAATAGATTATTAGGAAGCGCTACTGGTTTATTCACTGCCGCAGCCGGTTTAACCGTCTTTGCCATAGCAATGACCCTTATGGCTGGAGCAGTTAAGCTTATGGGCTCTCAATCTTGGAGTTCTTTAGCTACAGGTTTAATTGGTTTAGCTGGAGCTTTAACTATCATAGCTGTTGCGGTCAAAATGATTCCATCTGGAGGTCTTATAGCAACCGGAGCTGGACTAATAGTAATTGCAACCGCCTTAAACATACTTGCTGGGGCTATGAGATCTATGGGCTCTATGAATTGGGAACAATTAGGAGTTAGTTTAGCGGCCTTAGCTGGTTCATTGGCTATATTAGCCGTGGCTTTACGATTAATGACTGGAGCTATTCCAGGAGCAATAGCGATAACAGCAGTTGCTGCAGCTTTGGCGTTATTGGTTCCACAATTGATATTATTAGCTCAGTGTGATGTTAAAGGATTAGCCGTTGCGTTAGGATTCTTAGCTGGTACCTTCGTAATATTCGGTGTGGCAGCTTTAGCTCTATCACCATTAATACCAACTATGATAGCACTAGCTGGTGCATTTGCTTTACTTAGTGTTTCTTGTTTAACACTAGCAGCAAGTGTCGCATTACTTGGTACCGGTTTAACTATGATCGCCGCAGCAGGTTCAGCCGCTGGATTTGCTTTAGTTGAAATAGTAAGACAAATCGCTTATCTACTGCCAACTTTAGGCACTAAGATCGGAGAATTCTTAATTAATCTTGGAGCGGCAATAGGTGACGGATTCACGAAATTAATAGAGGGCATTGGGAAAGTAATTCAAGGAATTCTTGATTTCTTAGTGCAAAATATTCCTCTTATCATAGAAAAAGTTGCTACTTTGGTAACAGAAATATTAAACACTTTAGCTCAAGCTCTACCACAATTAGTGGACGCCGGTTGTAAATGCGTAATAGCGTTATTAGAAGGTATAGAAAAAAATATTGAACGTCTGGCTCAAGTAGCTGTAAATATAGTCATTAAATTAGTAAACGTTATAGCATCGAGAGCTGGGGATTTAGTGCAAGCGGGTATAAATTTAGCCGTTGCATTAATTAATGGTTTAGCTGATGGTCTGCGTAACAATAATGATAAGATATTTGATGCATTATCTAATTTAATAGATGCTATTGGTGATTTCTTAGTAAGTGCTGTAACTAGATTAGGAGGAGCATTCTTACAATTTGGTGGCGATATTATACAGGGTCTTTTACAAGGTCTTGGCGACGCAATTAATGGTGTTGGCGAATGGTTTAGAAATCTAGGTAATAGTATTATCGAATGGTTCTGTGCACCTTTAGGAATACATTCACCATCAACAGTGTTCTTCCAATTTGGGGTCGATATAATTCGAGGTTTAATAAACGGTTTAGGTTCTATGCTAACAGCGCCTATTAAGTATATATCACAGATAGGACAAAAAATAAGAGCCAAAGCAAAAGAATTGTTTAATGGTAGTAAATTTGTAACGTTTGGTAAAGATCTCGTTAAGGGATTATGCAATGGTATAAAATCTTTTATTAGCAATCCAGTAAAAGAATTGCAAAGTCTTGGTACAAAAATAAAAAGTACTGCTCAAAGACTGTTTAATCTTAACACTTTAAGAACGTTTGGTAAAAATCTTATTAGTGGTTTGGGCAACGGTATAAAAGGAGCATTTAGTTTTGTATCTGGAGGTCTTAGTAGTATAGGGTCTAGATTAAAAGGTACCGCTCAAAGGCTGTTTAATCTTAACACATTAAGAACATTTGGTAGAAATCTTATTAGCGGTTTAGCTAACGGTATAAAAGGAGCATTTAGTTACGTATCATCTGCTATTAGTAGTATAGGTTCTAGAATAAAAGGCGTTGCGTCTAGATATATGAACGCTAGAACATTAGTTAGTATAGGTGGTTCATTAATATCGGGGTTAGCATCTGGTATACGTAGTAAATTATCAGGCGTGTTGAGTGCTGTACAAAGTGTTGCTAGTAAAGTTGTAAGCGCTGCTAAGAAAGCATTTAAAGTCAATTCTCCTTCTAAACGTTTTATTCCTATAGGTGGAAGTTTGATGGAAGGATTGGCCAAAGGTGTGTATAAGAATACTAGGTTAGCCACAAATAGTGTTAGAGCTGTTGCGGATCAAACTGTCACTACTATGAGAGCAACACTGTCAAATGCATCTAAGAAAATAGCGACACTATTAAACATGGATTCACAACCAGTAATAACTCCAGTTCTTGACCTAAGTGAAATTAAGAAAGGTAGTAAAAGTATAAATGGTTTGTTTGATAGACAATCTATATCTCTTGCTACTAGTGGAAGTTTATCAGGGTCCATATCAAATCTTCAAAATGGAGTTAAAATTACTAATTTAGATGTAGTAACAGCGATAAAAGATTTAGGTAAATCATTAATGAATACGCCAAAAGGAGATTCATATGTTATAGACGGTATAACTTATGATGATGGAAGTAATATAGCGAATGCCATAAAAGAAATAATAAAAACTACTAAAAGAGAAAGGAGGGTATAACAATGGCAACTAAAACTTATACCGTGAAAAAAGGCGATACGTTATCGAAGATAGCAAAAGAAACTGGCATGACTGTGTTAATGATAAAAACACTAAACAAGTTATATTCTGATAAGTTATTTGTTGGTCAAGTGTTGAGGTTAGCGGGAGTAACAAGTGACGAAACAAAGAAAAGTTCGAAAAATGTAAAAAGTACTGTCCGTCCAACTATAATAGAATGGGGCGTACAATCGGACACAGATAATTTGATGTTCGCGACTTGGGATTGGGATAGAGATAATGTTGATCACTATGAATGCCAATGGTATTACGATACAGGGGACGATGTATGGTTTAAAGGTAGTTTTACAGATGAAACCATAAAACAATCAACATATAACGTGCCTGCAAATGCTAAAAAAGTTCGTTTTAGAGTTAAACCAATATCTAAAACTTACGAAAAAAAATCAACGTCTAAGAAAAAGGGCAAAAATGGTAAAAAGGCAACAACCACAACAACCACAAAAACCGTACATTATTGGACAGCTGAATGGTCTAATTATAAGTATCATTATATTCAAGAAGACCCTCCTGAAAAACCAGCAACTCCTTCTGTTGAAGTTGAGAATTATAGATTAACGTTTAGACTTGATAATATAGCTGCCGGAATAGATCAAATACAATTCCAAGTTGTTAAAGATGATGAATCTACATTCGCTACTTGGAAAGTAACAGTACAAAAATCGAGTGCGAGTCATAGTATAAATATATCACCAGGTCATAAGTACAAAGTAAAAGCTAGAGCTTACAAAGACGGTCGTAAATCAGACTGGTCAGAGTATTCAAGTTCTGTATACACAAAACCTGATAATGTTGCTGGTATATATGCAATAAAAGCCACTTCAAGTACTTCTGTATTATTAGTTTGGGAAGCTGAGAGAACAGCTGTTTCATACGATATTAGATATGCTACTAAGAAAGAATATTTACAATATATGGAATCGTCTGAAATAAAAACAATAACTGGAATAAATAAAGTTCAGTATGAAATAACAGGGTTAGAATCTGGCAAGGAATATTTCTTCCAAGTTAGAGCGACAAACGATAAAGGAAGCTCTGAATGGACTAAAATAAGTTCTATAATTATAGGAAAAGTTCCGTCTGCTCCTAGCACTTGGTCATCTACTTCTGTTGCTGTGGTTGGAGAAGTATTAGTTTTACATTGGGTGCATAATACTCAAGATAATTCAGACTTGAAAAAGTCTATGCTAGAGATAACATACAATAACACTACAACACCGCATGAAATAATACATCAACCTAAAACTACTGATGGTGAAGCAGATTTAGAAGAAGAATATTCTATAGACACAAGTGGTTACACAGCTGGTGCTAAAATTTCATGGCGTGTTAAAACTGCTGGTATAACTGGCGTTTATGGTGAATGGTCTACAGAACGTTCAATAGAAATTTACGCGAAGCCGACGTTAGCATTGACGTTAACTAATTCTAATGGTGATGTTATAGATACGGTTTCCGGATTTCCTTTTTATATAAAAGCTTTATCGGGACCAAATACACAAACTCCTCTCGGTTATTATGTTACAGTTACTTCTGATTACACATATGAAACCGTTGACTCGTTAGGAAATTTCAAAATGGTGTCTGAGGGTGAAGAAATATTCTCTAAATACTATAATACTTCCGAACATTTATTGGTTGAATTATCTGCTAATAATATCGATTTGGAAGGCGATATATCTTACAAAGTTAATGTTGTAGTAGCTATGAATTCAGGATTAACTGGTGAAGCAACTACACAGTTTGATGTAATTTGGGATGACAATCTTATATATCCTAGCGCTGAAATCATGGTAGACGAAGACGCTATAGTAGCTTATGTTCGTCCATATTGTGAAGTAAAAACCATTGACTACTATGAAGTAACCAAAGTCAATGAAACAACATACACAAAGACTACGACTAGGATTCCACCAGTATATGGGGTTTCTTTAGATAATGTTTTAACCGATACTGAGGATATAGTATATAAAACTAATAATGACACATTCTTTACCATGAGTGTTGCCGATGTTGGTGAACTGGTTGAAGGTGCAGTATTATCTGTATATAGAAGAGATTACGATGGTCGTTATACATTAATAGCTGATAATATCGATAACACTAAAGGTATATATATTATTGATCCTCACCCGGCATTGGATTTCGCTCGTTATAGAGTAATCGCAAAACTAACTTCGAATGGATCTATAGGATTCGCAGACCAAGAAGAAGTTGTTGGTGAAACATCAATAGTGTTACAATGGGGTGAGAGTTGGACGACATTGAGAGCAGAGGTCGACGAAGATATAAATATACCTTGGTCTGGGAACTTTCTTAAATTACCATATAATATAGATGTATCAGAAGATACGTCGGTTGATGTTTCATTAATCGAATATATAGGAAGACAAGAACCAGTTAGTTATTATGGAACTCAATTAGGTGTTAGTGGAACATGGAATACTGACATACCAAAAGATGATACTGACACTATAGATTTATTACGTAAACTATCTATTTATACCGGAGATGTTTATGTTAGAGAACCATCAGGAGTTGGATACTGGGCGAACATTAATGTTTCGTTTAGTAGAAAACATAAAGAGATGGTGATACCGGTAACATTAACTATAAAAAGAGTAAACGGAGGTGTGTAATTTGGATTGGAATAGTAGTATGATTCAGACATTTGAATATTATAAAGTAGACCCTACAACGTGGAAAGATATTGCGAAAATCGATGAAGTTATTAGTAGTACAATCACGAGAGACTCAACGGCAGAAACACTTGGGTCTGCTACTTTTGAAATAACATCACCAGTTGGAGAATGCTATATAAGAGTGTATTTAGTAACAATTCAAAATGGAGTAAGAACTCGTTATCCTCTTGGAACTTTCCTAGTCCAAACACCATCTTCTAACTTTGATGGAAAGATATCAAAAATATCTTTAGACGCATATACTGCATTATTAGAGTTAAAAGAAAATCCACCTCCACTTGGTTACTATATACCTAAGAATTCAAATGTCATTGAAGAAACTTGTAAACTTATATCTATACATTGCAGGGCCCCAGTCACTAAGACTAGGGACCCTCAAACTTTATATTTCGATTTTGTAGCTAATACTGATGACACTTGGCTTAGTTTTGTAAACGATTTAGTTTCAAACGCAGATTATAAGTTAGCACTGGATGACGATGGTTCAATAATTTTTAATCGTGATCGAGATGTTACAACTATGCAACCTGTTTGGTCGTATAACGACGATAATTCGTCTATTCTTTATCCGGAAATACAAGTTGATAGAGATTTGTATGGAATACCAAATGTCGTTGAAGTTATTTGCGCTAATGGAACCGAATATTATTATAGCAGAGTCACAAATGATGACGAAAATTCACCAACTTCTACCGTTAATAGGGGTAGAGAGATAACTCATAGAGTTGAAAATCCAGAGATGGTTGGTTCACCGAATCAAGAAAGAATCGATGAGTATGCTAAAAAACTACTAAGAAACTTATCGTCTCTGGAATATACAATTTCTTATACACATGGATATTGCCCAGTTCGTTTAGGTGATTGTGTTGAAATAAATTATAAACGTGCAGGTTTGAAACGAATAAAAGCAAAAGTAATAAGTCAATCTATAAAATGCGAACCTGGTTGTCCTGTTACCGAAAAAGCTGTTTTTACTGACACGTTATGGGAGGGATGATAGATGTATACAGCAGAGCTATTATCAGAGTTGGTTAAAGCTACCAGTGACGAACATCCCAAACGAAAAAAGAAAGACACTAATTTATATGGTACGGTAGTTTTATACGATAATAAAACATACGTAAAGATAGACGGGTCAGATATGCTTACGCCAGTATTCACAACTTCTGAAATGAATGCAGGTGATAGAGTAGTATTAAAAATAACTGACCATAACGCTACTGTTACTGGAAATATTACTAATCCATCTACTAGCGGTAAAGGAATAGACGATAGAATACTCCAAGTAGAAAGTACTTTTGATCAGAAACTTGATGGATTCAAAATGGAAGTAACCGGTTCATTTGTAACGAATGATAATCTGAATGCTACAAAACAAGAGTTGACAGAGCTTGCCGATAGTAAAATAGCAGAAGCAGATCAAGCATTACGTAGTGACTTCACAAATTTAGAAAATCGAATAGAAACAAGTCAATCTACACTAGAACAGAATTTTAATTCATTTAAAACTACAGTGGCCGGAACTTATCTTACTAAACAGGAATTCGAAGATTCAGATATCGGTAATTTAGCGTCTAGTGTTACTCGTTTAGAACAAGATCTAACAGGTTTTAAAACAACAGTGGCTGGAACATATGTTACTAACGAAACTTACAACACTGATAACAAAACGTTTAGAGACCAAATAACTGGTATAAATGACAATATAACCGCGTTTGATGAATCAATAACCGAATTATATGGAAAAACTGACAATTTAACAACTGATATAAACGGTGTAAATACCACTATTGGAAATATGCAAACTACAATAAGCGGTCATACAACTTCTATAGGTTCCTTAACGCAATCAGTTACCCGATTCGAACAAGATCTAACAGGTTTTAAAACAACAGTGGCCGGAACTTATCTTACTAAAAAAGAATTTGAGGATTCCGATGTTGGGTCTTTATCTGCCAGTATGTCGAGATTAGAACAAGATCTTACTGGTTTTAAAACTACAGTTGCTGGAACATATGTAACGTCTGAGGCACATCAAGCTGATATAAATAATTTAAATACTGATATAGCAGATCTCAACACTAATTTTACCAACGCTAAAAAAGATATAGACGCTAACAAAACTAATATCGGTACATTACAAACGTCATTCAGCACACTAGAACAAGATTTAACAGGTTTTAGAAGTACGGTAGCGTCAACCTATGTAACACAAAAAAACTATAATAATACGAACGATACATTTGCGTCAGCAATAAACAACCAGTCTAATAACATCGCAAACATTACATCTAGAGTTAGTCAAGTAGAACAAACAGCAGATAAGATAAGTTTTATAGTTGCGTCTGGAGATTCCTCATCATCTATGGTGTTAACTGATGATTTCTATTCATTAGTTTCTAAGAACATAAAGTTAACCGCTGATAAGATTACAGTTGAAGGTCTTACTAGTGTAAATGAAAACTTCAAAATACTATTAGATGGTACTTGTGAAGTTACCGATTTGGTTGTAACAAATAGTATTTCAGTTAATAGTGTATCCGCCGAAGATTTCAACATTCCTTATTTGACAAGATCATTAAATCGCGATTTAACGGTATATATAAATTCTTCAAAAACTTATAACAATGAAGATTACAATTTAGATAATGAGGATACATTCGCGTCGTTTGCCGATTTCATAGCTATATGCCCTAGAAATTTAAATGGTTATAAAGTTACGATTGAAATGCAAACAGATATAACAGAAAATGTTGCTTTAAATTCTTTAGTTAACGGCGAAATAGTTATTAACATGAAAGGACATTCGTTAAAAGGTTATATTTCTGGTAATAAAAGAACCAATAGATATTTAGTTTATGGCAACGATGAAGACAACACTGGTGGTACGACGAGAGGCAAAATTATACCTGGTGCAGTTGGTTTTTCATATACTGGTTATAGATTTTGTGTGGCTTGTTTAAAAGGTTGGTTAGGTTTATATGATGTTGACTTATATGCTGGAACTGCGACTGATATGGACACCAAAGGATGTGTTATAGGTCTAGGTGGAAATGGTTACATCTCTGGAATAAGAGCGGTTAATAATCCTAACAGTTTAGTGCGTGTTCAAGCGTCTTCTCATGTATTTGTTAATAGCACATCCGGTAATACAACATCCACAACATTCCAAAGTATTTCTGGTTCCATAATGCAAATCGCTCCTGGAACTCATGCTGGGCGTAGCGGAGGAACAGCTCAAAAATATACTACATCCGGAGGTTTGATATTTGATGATGGAGTTACTTATAAAGGCACTTCTATAACTGAAAGCGGTTCAAATAATAATAGTGATACTGGTGAAGATGAAGCAAAAACTATATATTCAGATTATGGTGATAGTTACAGAACAACTAAATACTTTAACTGGAAGAAAGATAACACAGTAAGACAAGGACAATATGGCTATGGGATGAATAAGAGTTGCTGGTTCTTTGGTAATGATATTTACAATATATTAAACAACGCTAAATCTATAGAATCGATAAAAATAAAAATAACTCGTCAGGCTGGTGGGGTATATGGAGCTGTTACTCATTATCTAAGAGCTCATAAGTATAAATCAAGACCTAGTGGTGAACCAACATTATTAGGAACAGGCGTTTTTAGTAAGACGTTCTCATTAACAGTTGGTTCAAGTACTACAATCACTTTAACATCATCTGAGATAGCATCTTTGAAATCCAATGGAGCTAAAGGGTTTGGATTGTATACTTCAAGCACTAGTACAAGTGACTATTCAGTTTGTAGTGGTAAATGTGTAGTCACAATAAAATATAAAAATTAAAAAGGAGAATGAACAATGGAACTAGATGTAAATATAATTTTAAACGAATATAAGAAAGAGTTGTATAGACTTCAAAATGAGAACATTTCTTTAAGAAGTCAAGTAATACAAATAGGCAGGGATTTAGAAGATGCTCGTAAAGAAATAGAAAGACTTGAATCTTCAGCACCTGTTTCAATTAAAGAGGTGGTAAATAATGATTTACACAGCATGCAAGGTGACGGTGAAAAATAGCACTGCTACTGCCGATCACGTAATAATTGTCTATAGTGGAGATAAAAACATTGAAGTACAATTCGAAATCCTTGAATCTGCTTATAGACAATATAAATTAGAAGGTGGAAACACTATAGAAAATTTAGGAGCTAGTCACGGTCAGCTAGTCATCTTAAAACCTAACACTGATGTTATATTTTCGAAAGTAGCCCCTACAAAAGATGGTAAAATCGTGTTTACAATACCAGAAGAAATGACCGATGAAGAAAATGAAATTGGTAATTATACTTACCAAATAAGATTATTCGACGAAAGTCAAAATAGTAGGGTGACGTTACCGCCTATAGAAAATGGTATGATGGTATGCCGCCCTATTTCTAATGAAGCGAAGGAGGTGTTATAATTTATGATTTATACAAATGTAGATATGACTATAGCTAACGATAAATCAACTGTAAATAGTAAAGTCGTATTATATAGAGGCGATAAAAACGTTGAAATACGACTTTATATGAAAGGTAATCGTTTCGTCGTACAACAAAACATGTACGCGCAATTAATAATAGTTAGACCTTCTGCGCCATCTGTATTCTCAGAAATAGCTAAGATAAACAACGACACCGTGATATTAACAGTCACTGGTGACATGATAGATGAGTTTAAAGAAACAGGAGAGTACAGTTTCCAAATACGTTTGTATGATGATAATCAAGTAGCAAGAGTAACTCTTCCTCCAGTTCAAAATGGGATAATAATAAAAAACCCCATTGCTGTTGAAAATGAATCGATTGTTGAACTGGCGTTAGTTGATTCAGCTGTAGTCTTTGCTGATTTGTCAGAGGAAGTACTTGATATATTCGATGACAAAAATGTTTATAAAATGACAGATTGGCAACCTGGAGATGTTATAACAGCCGCTAGGCTTAATAAAATAGAAGAAGGTTTATATTATGTTTCTAAAAACGGGGGCGGTGGTGGCGGTGGTGCCACTGCTCCTTATATTTCTACAACTTTACCAGAAACAGTATTAGTTAATACGGGTGATGATTTAAGTTTAGATATTGATTTCAATTCACCAAACCCGGGTAGAGGTACATTAAGAGTATTTATTAACAATGTTGATACTATTAATACTAAAGTAATGATGGGTCAAACAACTACAATAGTTCCACACACAGCTTTCACTAGAGGTTCAAATCAAATAACAGTTTATGTAATAGATAGAGTTGGTGTAATTTCAAACACTTTGACTTTCTATGTAAGATATGGTGGATTAGAGTTAGAAACTGATTTCGATTCTGAGACTGCTTATGATGTAGGCGCTAATATTCGTTTCTATTTCACACCAACAGCGTTAGATACATCTAAACCTTTAACTATGTATATGGAAATAGATGGAGCAATTCAAGAAGGAGTTTCTTGTACAAGTGATACAAGAGGATTCTTCACATTCCCAAATACATTAACAGCTGGTAGATATTCTTGTAAAGCTTGGATATCTGATGGCGAAAAGACATCTACACCATTAGAGTTCACTTATGTTTTATTAGACGATACGGCATTGGTAATCACTTCATACGAGAAAACACTTACTGCTGAAGAAGGAGCTCAACTTTCGTTTGCATATAAAGTTTATAAAAAGAACACTGTACTGTTTAATACTGAGATATATGTTAATGATGGTTTATATGCAACAGGATCTTGCGGTCTTGAGAAGAGTTATTTTGTTACTGATCAATTACCAGAGGGAACTCACACAGTCAAAATAGTGGCTAAAACTCCGGATGGAGCATTCAGCGATGACGTCACTTGGGCTGTAACTATAACTCCATCAACTTATCAAATGTTACAACCAATAAAAACTGGGGCGGTATTTATTGCATCTGCTAAGAATAAATCTAATACCGATGAAGATAAAAATTCTTGGATTGGTACAAACCAAGATAACGAACAAATACCATGCGTAATGAACAATTTTGCTTATAATAGTGAAAATGGATGGGGTGACAATGAATTGATTATATCCGGTCAATCGAATGTTGTCGTTCCTATTTCACCACTTTCAAACAATGCTAAATACGGATTTACTTTAGATATCGAATTCTCTACAAAACATATAGGGGTAGAGAACGCTGAAGTATTATCTTTATGGGATGATACTAAAAACTGCGGAATCAAAATAACTACCGATGAAGTAATTATGAGATCTGCAGTTGGAAATGAACTACGTTTATTCTTCTCCGAAGACGAAATAATATCTGTAATGTTTGAAATTGATAGAAACGAAAAGACTGCTAAAATATTCTTAAATGGTGTTATGTGTAAATGTATGCCATTGAACGATTATGTAGCTAGTGGGGTTTCATATCTTGAAGATTTCTCAACTGACAGTTTTGTATATTTAGGTGGTAAAGATACAAACGGTTGGTGTAAGATAAAGAATCTTAGAATTTACGAAGTTTGTTTAAGCACCGCAGAATCTTTAAATAACTTTATATGTAACATCACTGAAAAACAAGCTCAAAGAGATAAAGTTAAATTTCAAAATGGAGAACATTTACCAACTTTAACTGTCTATGGTGACTTTTCAGGTTTGGGTAAAAACGATAAAAAACCTTGTGATGCTGTATTTACTTCGACTGATGTCACTAAGTACGGGGAAAGTTGGAAACTTGATGGGAAGTATTCCATGTTGCAATATCAAGGAACATCATCAATGCAATACCCAATTAAGAATTACAGACTTAACCCTAGAGATGCGAACGGTAAGCATAAACTTGATCCGTTTAACCATGGTATAGGAGAAACAAGATTTACACTTAAAGCAGACTTTGCGTCTTCAGGACACTGGCAAAATACAGGATTGGCTAAATGGATTAATGATCATTTATATAATTATAATGTAAACGACCAAAAATCTATGAATCCTAAGAAATGGTTCGATCTTCAAAATGGAGGAAAATTAACTGATACTAGAGAAACTATAGACGGTTATATATGCAGATTAATATTGGTCAATGATGGTGAGACTCCTTTGATGGAAGGTCAAGAAGAACCAGAACCAGGTAATACAAAAGACATGGGAGTATTTAACTTTAATAACGATAAATCAAATGTAAAAACATTGGGGTTCGATTCTGCTAACTTCCCATTCTGTGCATCATTTGAAGTTGCATCAAACTCTGACACAAGTGCAGGTGCATTTATGGCCTTTGACCCTGCGAAACACGGAGTGGTTAGAAATTATATACAAGTAGGAAACAACCGTGTGTCATCCGACATAAATAATCTTTTAACTCCTGGTGAAAAAATAACTATATTCTCATCTGAAACTATTAATGTTAGAGTCAAATACGGTTATGTAACAGATGGCAATTATAGCACATATGTAAAAACATTTACCGGTACTCACGAAATACCTGCTGATGTAACTGCTGGCTATAGCGAAGTTGTAATAAATATAGAATTCCCTAATCAAACATTACCGGCATTCATAACAATAAATGATGTAACATATTATATGGAAATAGCTGATCCTCCTGCTGGAAACATCGTTCAGAAGACAGTAGCTGATGAGACTGCAGAATTGGCTTATTACAAAGAGTCATTTGAATTAAGATACCCAGATGAAGATGACGTCGGACCTGAATATGGATTCCTAGGAATGAATGGTGATACTAATAAAGGTGTAAAAAGATGGGTAAACTTCGCTGATAAATCTACAGATGAAGAATTCGTAGCTAATTTCGAAAAATATTTCAATAAACAATATACGTTCCGTTATTATATTTTAGTAATGGTTCTAGGGATGGTTGATAACTTAGGTAAAAATATGATGCTTGATACTTGGGATGGTGAAATAGCATACCCACGTTTCTATGATATGGATACAATATGTTCATTCGATAACTCTGGGGTTATCAAGTTTGATACTGATATTGAAATGGAACAAGGATATTGGAATACTTCTAGTTCAAGACTATGGACTCGTATAAGAGATTTATTCCATGATGAATTGATAGTACTTTACAACGATATGCGTAAAAATGGTCTAAGTTACGAATCTTTAATGTCATATTTCTACGATGAACAAATCGCGATGATACCTGAGAAATATTACAACATGGATTACGATGTTAAATACGGACCATATGCAGATGAATATGCGAATAAAGCAAACGGTTCTTCTTATGAACATTTGAAAAGATGGTTAAAGAGAAGAATAATGTTCACTGATACTTTATTTGATTACGCTCCTGCATATACAAATGATGCATTAACAATAAGAGCGAATACAACTGAACTTATGACACTTGAGATAGAAACGTATGTACCAGTTTATCAACATTTATCTTGGTATAACAACCAAATGGATAAAAAGAAAATAAACGGTAAAACCGCGGTCACATTTACAGGTAAAGCTCAAGCTGAAACTGACCAGGAAGTATTTATATACGGCGGAAGTAATATTAAACGTATAAGAGGTCTAAGTTCAATGAATCCAGACTCAATGCTTATAGGTAATGCGGATCGTTTGATGGAATTGGAATGTAAGAACGCAACTATATTATCAGATATAAACTCAAACAAGGCAAACTTATCTGCAAATAGATATTTAACTAAAGTAGACTTGAGTGGATGTACTGCTTTAGGCGGAACATTAAGACTTAACAATTCACCTTTAATACAAGAGATTAATATACAAGGTACAGCTATTGATAACTTACTATTATCTACTTCGTTACGTAATCTTAGAATCTTGAAATTACCTGATGCTATAAAAACGTTGGTCTTTGAAAATCTTAGTGTATTAGAGGTACTGGAAGTTGCTGGATCACCTGTAATAGAACAATTATCTTTGACTAACTGCCCGAATGTAGACTTCACTATATTTACAGCATTGAAGAAGATAAACAGTTTATATTTGAATAACTCACTAGTTGAGGCTGACGTCTTAACTTTAAACGATGTTCCTAATATTGAACTAGTTAATATGCCAAGACTATATTCTTTAAATTTATCACCTAATGATGAATATGAAGACATAACAATCGCTGAAATGCAAACAAAACCAAATATAACTATCAAATCATCAAGTTGTCCTAACTTCCAAAAAATACAAGTTACAGCGCCTCAAAGAGTATCATATATGCCGAATGATGACGGTACGATACAACCGTATAAAGTGTTTGCAGCTAATACATTTGATATTTCTCAAACTAGCATTAGAGAATTAGATCTTTTATGTACTAGTGATATTTATAATCTTAAAGTTCCTACTACATTGGAATGTTTTATATGCGACTCTGCATATGATTTAAAACAAAGTGTTATCACAGACGGGGCATTTAATACAATACACAACGATTTAATCAAACCTTATACTGAGGAGTTTAATGAAAATGTATATAATGGGTATAATCAAGTAACAGAAATTGTGAAAACTTCAAGACAAGACAAGCTCGTTTATGATTTAAAGTATAATACTGATTATATAGCAATAAAACCAAATAGTGTTTATACAATAACATCAAATAAAGATGTTGGCTGGTTAAGTATTGTAGGTTTTGACAAAACTAAAAAAGTAAAAACAAATATATATAAAGCAACAGGAACGAGTGATAATAAAGCAACTAGTTTGACCATTCCAAATGATATTCATTTTATTATGTTTGGGGCAATATATCAATATGATTTAACATTAAATTATAGTAAACCACAAACTCCAAACATAGTACCAACAGCAGCAAATGGTTCCATCATATGTAACATGTGGAGTAATAACACAAATCAACCAACATCTACAAGTCCGTATATTTGGGACTTAAAGGGACTAGTTCTTGAAGATTTCTTCACTTATGGGATTAACAATAAAATTGATGTTGCCGACGATAATTCCATAACAATGCCTAAACGTATCTCAGACTATAAAGTACGTATGATAAATACTAATATCAAACCTGACAGATACCCAACAATGTTCTACCCTAAATTCATAGATACAGTTTTACCAATCACAGGTAAAGTTGATTACACAACATACACAGGTGAATCTTTAGCGTGGGCATTTGCTTATACTACAAACGATGTAACTAGATTACCGATGCCGTCTAATAAAATGTGGATGATAAATAACGAATACAACAAATTATATGGAACTGATTTCGTAGACGTAATAGATGTATGGGCTTATAAAAACGATGATTTCTCAAACAGAGCAGAAAATCCTAACATTGTCAAAGCATATATTGAATTAACTCAAGATAATTATAAGAGTAGAATTGACGAGGTTATACAATGGTATCCTAACTGTACTGATATATTTGTGTTTGAAAGTGGAACTATTACTAGTTTGGATAGAATGTTTGAAAGTGATACTCAAAACGTTAATCATAAAAACCAAATAATTAATTTCACATTTATGGATGGCTATTTTAACCAGTTGACTGACTTATATATGGGATTTAGAGGGTTGTATAACTTAAAAACGGTTATTAATATACCAGATTCAGTAGAAAATATGGATTATTGTTTTGGTCAAACGACGAATTTAGAGGAAGTTAATATACCATTAAACATTAAACGTTTAAGTTTTTGCTTTGCAGGTCTTACAAAATTATCGTTCAATAATTTAGATCTTTCAAAGCATACAAAACTAGAAAGTATGTCACAAGGATTTAACGGATGTAACTTGACTGGTCAACCAATACTTCCGACTAATTATTCAGGATCTTTAAATCAAACTTTCATGAATACTAACATAACAACTGCGCCTGTGATACCAGATGGGGTTACAAGTTTACAGGGCGCATTTAAAGGATGTAAAGAATTAACAACAGTAGGAAATATACCAGCTAATTGTACTAATTACGACAATGCTTTTAACGGTTGCTCAAAACTAACATCTGTTCCAGAAACAGGCTGGAAAGGTAATATGACATATACATTTGCATTCACTAATATAAATCAAAAGATAGTTATTGAATCAGCACAGAATTTAACTTACACTTTTAGAAATTGTAGTAAATTAGCAATAACTCCTACAATACCAAAAGAATTAAAAGGAAAAATGGACGGATGTTTTTGTGAATGTCCGAGTCTAATAACTCCACCTCAAACTCCAGAAGGGGTTACAGATATGAATAATAGTTATAGTGGATGTGCTTCATTAACAACTGCGCCATATATTCCCAATACTTGTACAAATATAACGTATTTACTTCGCTCATGTGACAAGTTAACAGAAATAACTATACCTCTAACTAATATAACAACTTATGATAATGCGTTAACTGGATGTACTTCATTAGCAACTGTAAATTGGGAAGGACAAAGAAATTCCGATTTCAATTTAATAATTTTAGGAGCTCCTTCTTACAGTAAACCATCAATAATAAATTTAGCAAATGAACATCTAGCTACCGTGGAAAGCGCGACGTTAACGTTATCCGAATCTTGTAGTGATTATTTATCAGTATTCGAGATATTTTCATTGAGTGAAAGAGGTTGGAATGTAGTAGGCGCGGCGTCAAGCGGTGGTGGATTCAAAATAGTTAAAAAAGAAGAAGATACTAGTACTTTCACTACTGACGATACAGTTACAATGGCTTTAATAGAGTTAACGCAAGCCAATTATAAAACTAGGGTATATGAAGTGCTTAAATGGTACCCAAACTGTAACGAAATATGCATATACGATGATAACAGTGTTACTAGCTTAGAAGGAATGTTTGATAGTACCAATAAAAATGTAAGTTCTCAAATAACGAAGATATCAACACTTTCTGGATATTTGACTAAAGTGACAAATATGTGTAATATGTTTTATAATTGTGCTTTTCCTTCTCTAGATTTATCAAGTTTTGACACACGTAATGTAACAAATATGAAACAAATGTTCCAATATTGTGATGCACTAACGTCTCTAGATTTATCAGGTTTTAATACTAGTAATGTTACTGATATGAGTAATATGTTTGACAGTTGTAGTGCACTAACATCTTTAGACTTATCCAATTTTAATACTAGTAAAGTTACAAATATGAAACAAATGTTTGAGTATAGCAGGTCTTTAACATCTCTAGATTTATCAAGTTTCGATACTAGTAATGTTACCGATATGCGTGACATGTTTTATTATTGTCGTGGTTTAACAACTTTAAACATATCAAGTTTTAATACTAGTAAAGTTACTGATATGTCCCAAATGTTTGAAAATTGTAATAAATTAGCATCTTTAGATCTATCCCATTTTAATACTAGTAAAGTTACTAATATGCAGTCCATGTTTAGAGATTGTATTAAATTAACATCGTTAAATGTAATAAATTTTGACGTTAGTAACGTTACAGTACTAAATGCCATGTTTAGCGGCTGTAGTAGTATAACAACTTTAAACCTATCCAGTTTTATTACTAGTAATGTTACAAGTATGACTGTCATGTTTGGAGATTGTATTAATCTAACGTCTTTAGATATATCTAATTTTAATACTAGTAAAGTTACTGATATGCGCCAAATGTTTAGTAGTTGTAAAAAATTAACGTCATTAAATTTATCAAGTTTCGATACCAGTAAAGTTAGCGATATGAGTAATATGTTTTATGAATGTCGTAGTTTAACGACTTTAGACTTATCCAATTTTAATACTAGTAATGTTACAACTATGAGGGCTATGTTCACTTATTGTATGTCAATAACGTCTTTAGACTTATCCAATTTTAATACTAGTAGTGTTACCGATATGCAAAGCATGTTCAGTTCATGTAACAATTTAACATCTCTAAATTTATCCAACTTTAATACTAGTAATATAACAAGTATGTATTATATGTTTAACAGTTGTAGTAAGTTAACAACATTAGACTTATCAAGTTTCAATACTAGTAAAGTTACTTCAATGTCTAATGCTTTTAGAGATTGTAGTGGATTAACATCTATAAATTTATCAAGTTTCGATACTAGTAAAGTGACAAGTATGAGAGGTCTATTCTATGGCTGTCGTGGTTTAACGACTTTAGACTTATCCAATTTTAATACTAGTAAGGTTACTGATATGAATGGTATGTTCGCTTATTGTTCGTCAATAACATCTTTAGATCTAACTAATTTTAATACTAATAGTGTTACCGATATGGTGCAAATGTTCTATACAGTTTCATCATTGTTGAGTCTTAAATTTCATTTTAATTTCAAGGCTGAGTATAAAAACGTTTTACTCAACATTAATGATAATTTGGTTATAGATTGGTTAGGCGAATATGTAGTTAATATAAATCTAAAACTTGTCAGTAGTTTGAACTTTAGTTTAACGAATATTCGAAGTTTATTATTAGCATTAGGAACTGTTGAATCTGCAACTTTAAATATGTATGAGACTCAACTGAACGCCTTAACTGAAGAAGAAAAAGCTACTGCTGTATCTAAAGGATGGACATTACAAAGCGCATAATAATATTTAATAAGAAAGGAGGTGAATTTTATGGAAATTATCATAAAACCCAATATGAAGATAATACTAGCAGACATTGGTTATATGCTACACAACACAGTAGATGATACGTATTGTCAAAAGGTTTATATGCCTTTAGACTCCTCCACCGAACATTTCGAAGAGGTTATAGACGAAACAGTAAGTGATTCTTTACGACTCGTTTTAGAACGTATAAAAGATAAAGAACGATCTCTGAATAAAATTGGCAAAATGGTAGCGCAATCTATAACGGATGACGTACAGGCACTTGACATAAAAGAGTTTTATGACGATTGGAAAGTGGGAGCCAAATATCAAACAGGACAATATATTTTATACAACGGAAATTTATACAAAGTATTAACTGATCACACTAGTCAAGCCGACTGGTCACCGCCCGCAGCAGCAAGTTTATTTGCTAATGTATTAACGTCGCTCGATGGAACGCCTAAGGAATGGGTACAACCTGATTCAACAAATCCATACATGAAAGGTGATAAAGTTATATTTGAAGGTAAGACTTATGAATCAACTATAGATAACAACGTTTGGTCTCCTAGTGCATATCCTGCTGGTTGGAAGGAAATTTAAACTATAAGGGGGTCATATTATGGGCGACGAAAAAGCTACAGAATTATTACTTCAAATATTGCAAGATATGTCGTTTGTAAAAGCTAAACTTGAAAGTTTTGATGAACAAAAAATCGCTTCTCGTTTAGATGAGTTGGAAGCGTCAGCTAAAGAAAATGCAAGAGTAATAGAAAAGTTAGAAAAAGAAACTGATAAAACTGAAGATTTTATACGTAATAGCTTGGTCAATTCAAGACATCAACAAGCTACTATATTTGTAAGTTTAGGGGTGGCACTATTCAGTGCTGTCCTTTCTTTTATATTTGGTTTACTAAAATAAGGGGGTAATATTATGAAAGAAAAAATAAAAAATCCATATTTCTGGTTATCAACAATAGCTCTTATATTCTCTGCTAGTGGTATAGATTTCAACACTTTAACTAGTTGGGAATTAATGGGTAAAGCTTTATTAAGTATCGTATCTAATCCAGTAGCCGTAGTTGCAGTTATAACTGCATTCCTAGGTATATGGAATGATAACTCAACTAAAGGATTAGACAAAATAAAGAAAGGTGAATAATATGAGAACTTCAAATGGATATACTATAATGACCGCTGATGAATTCGGTCCTTGGTTAAAGAAACAAAAAGTATGGCGATCAATAAAGAGATTACAAGTTCATCATACATCAGCACCAGACCAAAGAACATTTGAAAAAACAGATAAGAGAGTATATTCCGATCCGTATGTCGGACGTAATGAAGCATTTGATTCTTATGGCAAAAAGACTTGGCACTACGCCGATTCTAAAGGATGTTATATAGCTCAAAACTTAACTATATGGCCTGATGGTATAATAGTTACAGGTAGAGATTTAAACAGCAAACCTATTGGTATTAAGGAATGGAACACGGGAGCTATATGCTGCGAGATATTTGGGAACTTCGATAAGGGTAGAGATGAGATGCCAGAAGCACAACGTAAAGCAGTTATAACTGTATACGGTGAACTGTGTAAAAGATTTGGTTTAAAACCATCCACAAATACTATAAGATACCATTGCTGGTTTACTGCTGGTGGAACATATTTAGCTGGATATAACAAATACAAATCAGCTAAGACTTGTCCTGGTACAGCGTTCTTTGGCGGTAATACTATGAAAGCATATAAAGAAAATTTCCTACCTGCGATAAAAGCATATATTGCTGGTAACAAAGAACCCGAAAAGTTCAAATCATATTTGGTTAGAGTTACTACCGACGTATTAAATATTCGTAGGGACGCAACCGCTAAATCCGATAAAATGGGAGAAGTAAGACGAGGCGATGTATTCACTATTGTTGCAGAAGAAGGAAGATGGGGATATTTAAAATCTGGTGCAGGCTGGATTCATCTTGGTTATACCGAAAGAATTTAAATACGCGAAATATACAAAGCCTCTAATGAAAGAATATAATTTTATGGAGGTATTAACTATGAGTATAACAAAAAAAATATTAGATTGGAACGAAAATAAAATAGAAGATTTATTAGTACAAGAACCAAGTGTGAAAGGAATAGTAAAAGCATTCGGACACGGTTGTGTTAATGGATTAGTTGATGTATCTGTTATCGTTGGAGGTTCAATTATATTATTAGGATATGGTATAATCATAAAAAACAAAATAAAAAGATAACTTTAAAAGGTAAGAGTCTTTATCACAAAGGCTCTTATTTTTCTTCATTCGCGATAATTACAAGTCCTATTATGAAAACATATTTTAGGAGGTATTAATTATGAAAAACACAAACTATGAAATGTTGAATGATTTGTTAAAAGACAGACTTGAAATAGCATTATCAGGAATGCCAAATGAGGATGATTACGATAATCGAGCATTTAACGAAGCTATGAAGTTAGCTGAAACTATCAATGTATTAGACAGAAACAATGTTGAAATGGCAAAACTTGAAAAAGAATTAGTAAATAAATTAGAGATAGAAGATAAGAAAAACGAAGTTCAAAGAAGAAAGAATGAGTTAGAAATTAACGCTAAGAAAGAAGTGGATAAAGAAAAACTTAAACTAGACGCAGAGAAAATACGTTTGGAAAATCAAAAATCTGTAAATAATTACAATCTTGAACAAGATAAGTTAAGAACACAACGTTTATTGAAGATACTTGAAGTGACAGCAGCGGTAGTGCTTACGCCAATGATTGATAATAAATTCAGAACCAAATTTGCAAAAATGATATGTAATTTTGAGAAGGATTATAACTTTACAACAACAGCAGGTAGAAGTTTATCAAAGTTATTTAAATTATAGTATATTTCGAAGCTTAACGGGCTAGCAACAAAGCCTGTTGAGTTTTGCGCGAAAATTACAAGGTCTTTAATGAAGAGAAAACAGTACAAGGGGCGCCTTATAAAGGAGTTGCCTACTGCTAAAGTCTCTTTGGAAAGGATGATACCGATGGACCAGTACAACTTAATTGTAATGAGCTGGATGAAGTGGTGAGAGCAATCGAATAATAGTAGATTCAACGAAGGGTAAAACCGGATGAGAGTCCTTTTCTTTTTATAGTGGAAGGCAGGATCTATACCGATCCGGGGAGAGAAATAGTACCCACGCTATTTTATTTTTGCAAGGAGGTATATGTATGAAAAACATATTTAAAAGACCAGAAACTTTAATAGGTGTCGGCATAGGAGGATTTATATCTGCAGCTGTTATGTGCGGAAAGGCTAGTATTAAAGCCGACAGAATACTTGATGATTTAGAATATTACGAAAACAGAGAATTAACTTTAAAGGAAAAAGTTAAAGCGACTTGGAAATGTTATGTTCCAACTGTTATCGTTGTAGCAGGTTCTGCATATTCTATTCTTTATGGCACAAATGTATTAACAAAACGTAATGCAACATTGATGGCGTCAGCTGGTGTAATGGCTGAAACTTTAAACTTATACAACAACAAAATAAAAGAAGTTGTTGGCGAAGAGAAAGCAGAAGAGATACATCGAGAAATCAATAAGGAAATTTTAGCTAAAAAAAATCCGCCTAAAACACTAGTCTATAATAGTGAACAGGACGTGTTATGTTTTGATTCTCTTAGTGGTTCATATTTTACATCAAGTATGGCTAAACTTAAAGAGATAGAACATATTTTAAACAAACGTATGTTAACTGAAAATTACGTAATGCTTAACGAATATAATGAAGAGTTAGGTTTAGAGTCTTGTTATTTAGGAACTGTTATGGGATGGCATATCGATAGCGGATTCATTGATATGGATTTCGACAGTCAATTAACAAAAGACGGTAGGTTAGCGTTGGTTGTATATCATAATGTGCATCCAATAGCAATATAAGGAGGTTATATTTATGAATCTGGAAATGAAATTAAGAAAGTATGCGCCAGAGATATTAGCTGGTGTAGCGGTAGTAGGAGTCGTAGCTACGACTCTTTCTGCTATTAAAGCAACACCGAAAGTATATGCTCTAATCGAACATAACGAAGATATTAAGAATAGAGCATTAACACCTAGCGAACAATTAATAATAGCTTTACCAAATTATCGAAACGCTATTATATTTGGAGGGATAACAATATCTGCGATCATAAGTTCTTCTGTTTTATCTTTTAAACGTATGGAAAGTTTGAAAGAATTAGCAGCTACGAGTTATATTTTACTTGATACTGCGTTTAAAGAATACAGGGAACAAGTTGTAGAAATGTTTGGTGAAGAAGCAGACCAAAAAATTGCCGGGGGGTTGTTTTTGAAAAAACATTCTAATATCACTAGGGACGATGTATTATTTTACGAACCAGTAACTAAAAGATATTTCGAGACTACGCATGAAGAATTAGCAAAAGCAGTATATGAACTTAATAGAAAATATGCGATCGACGGCGAAGTTCCACTTAATTATTTTTTAAAATTAATTGGACTTGAAGAAACTGTACAAGGTAATATTAATGGATGGAACGCAGCAATGAACTGGGAGTTTTACGGATATGCTTGGATTGATGTGGAATTTGATAGAATTACTCTTGATGATGGGTTAGAGTGTCTTAAATTAAGATATGTTTTACCTCCGGATGAAAACTATATGTTATATTAATACGCGAAAAATACATGGCCTCTAATGAAAGAATATATATTTTATGGAGGTATTAACATGAACGAAATGAATAATATGGAAAATAAAAATCAAGAGGTTTATTATATTTTAGTAGATGAAAGTATGTTATCTGAAAAGAAACCTTCTTACGCAGTAGAATTAGGAAAATCTATGGTAGGAACAGTGTTATTATCAGCAGCCGTAATGGGTGGTACAGCTTTAGCAGGCTTAGCTATCGATAAGGTTGTGATACCAGCAGCTGAAACTACATTAGATGGAATAAGAAATGCGAAGAACAGACTTAAAGATAAAATAAGAAATCGCAAAAATAAAGAAACTGAAGACGATTTTGAAATATTATAATTAGTTTATATTTAACTAACAAAAATCATTATTAATTCAGAAAGAGATTGTACTTTAAACAAGTACTTTCTCTTTTGCGTTTTGCGCGATTAATACATAGTCTTTAATGAAAGAATATATGAATTTTAGGAGGTATTTAACTATGAAAAAGATATTTAACGGAACTAATTTAGGTATAGCAGGATTGATATTATCACTAGCAGGAACAGTGATATCTTCAATGTCTGAGGACAAGAAATTAGACGAAAGAATAGCTAAAGAAGTAGCTAAACAATTATCTAATGTGCATAAATAATTTTAAAGAGGATGGTACTTATCACAAGTACTGTTCTCTTTTATATTTTTGAAAGGAGGGTATTATGGCAATATATATTAATTTAGAAGATGGCGCCGATAAAATACACGACGCTTTAGTTGGAAGTCCTGCATACGAAACAGGTGAGATAGCTTTGGTTAATGATGGCGACAAAGATATATTATGTGTTGGCGAAAACAATGAAGACAATTTAACACTAAATGTAAAACGCGCGAAATTTACAAAGCCTTTAATGAAAGAATATAATTTTTTAGGAGGTAACAAAATGAACGAAATGAATAATAATTATGAAATGGAATTAGGTAACGAAATCCAACCAATGGAAAGTGAACAAGTTGTAAATTCTGAAACTGAAATAACTTCTGAAGACAATGGAACTTCATTAGGAGAAATCTTAATCAGTGCTAGTATAGGAGCAGTAGTAGGTATAGCAAGTGTGGTTATAGCAGACCAACTTACTAAACGAGTATTTGTACCTGTAGGTAACAGATTAATGAGAAAAATTAATGAAAGAAAATTAGCTAAAGAAGCGCAAGCAGAAGAAGAATTAGCAGACCAAATAGCTGAACAAGAATTGGAATCTGAATCTGAACCAGTTGATAATAAATAATTTAGTTTATTTATCACAATCTAGAATTAGATATTAATTCAAAGGAGGAGCACTTTTAAACAAGTGCTTTCTCTTTTGCGTTTTATATTTTTAAAAAGAAGGAGATGTTAACATGGCTGAATATAAAAGTAATTCCCATAAATCTAAACAAGAAGAAAGGGAAAAATTACAACCAATAGCAAAAGGGAAAAAAGTGGAAAAGAAACCAGAGACATTTAAAGATATGTTTAAAGCAAACAGCTCAAGTATAAAAGAATATATCATTATGGATATTTTAATACCAACAGCAAAAAGAACTATATCTGAAATCGTGGGTAGCTCAAGTGATATTTTAGTCGATACTATAGACACTATATTATTTGGTGAAAAAAGATCTCGTAGTAGAAGACGTAGCGGTTCCGGGAGAACAAGCTATTATAAATATTACGACGATAGAGATAGAGACAGAGATAGAGGACGAGATCGTGAAAGACCAGCGAGAGTCAGAGGTTATGAATTTGATGATATCATATTAGAAACAAGAAGAGAAGCAGAAGAAGTTCTAGACAGAATGGAAGATTTAATTGATACATATAAAATTGTATCAGTTGCAGATTTGTATGATTTAGTTGGTATATCTGGAAACTATACCGACAATAAATATGGATGGTCAAATTTACGAAGTGCAAGAGTAGAATCTCTTCGCTACGGCGATGGTTATATTCTTAAACTTCCAAAAGCATTGCCATTAGATTAATTTATAGAAAGGGGTATATTTATGTTAAAGAAATTATGTAAAGGGACTATTGAAATTGCGGCGACTATGCTTATATTAAATTCGCCAGTATCAACAGTTGTATATTATGGCGGCGAAGCATTTGTAGCAGGTAGAGAAGTAGTTGGCGCTATAGGTAAAACAAGACCGGCTGAAAAAATAAAAGATAAATTTAGAAAGGAGTAATAATATGTTTGATAAGATTTTAAACGGTTGTCTAGTAATAGGCTTATGTGGTATATGTTTTGGTTTAGGTATGAAAATTGCTAAAAAGAGAGGTGTTAGATAATGAGAAAACATAAATTAACAATAGCTCTTGGAATTATCGGGTTTATAATAGGAACTATTATAGATAAAAAATTAAAAGGCGGTGCTAGATAATGACTAAGAAAGAGTTATCTGAAATAAGATACGAATATTTAGAAGAATTTATCGATGAGCATCCATATACCATAGCGTTATGCTTAATAGGTCTAGCTATAGGTTTTATAATAGATAATATAGAAGCAAAGAAAAATTAGGAGGTAAATAGAATGAAAATAAAAGAAATGTTTAATAAATGTAAATTTAAAGTTCAAAAACATTCACCTGAAATATTAATAGGTGTTGGCGTTGTAGGCATGATAGGTTCTACAGTATTAGCTTGTAAAGCAACATTAAAGATAAACGACGTAATGGATGAAACTCAAGAAAACTTAGAAAAAATAGAAACAGCTTTAGAAAAAGTTGACAAAGAAAAATACAGCGAAGAAGATGCAGAAAGAGATAAACACGTTATAGCTGTTCAAACTGGTGTTAAAATAGTTAAATTATATTTACCAGCAATTGGTTTAGGTATATTCTCAGTTGCTTGTTTAGTATCATCAAATAGAATATTACAAAAGAGATATGCCGGTTTAGCATCTGCATATACTTTACTTGATAAATCATATTCTAATTACAGAAAAAACGTTATTGAAAAATATGGTGAAGATGTAGATAAAGAAATGAGATATGGAATAAAAGCTGAAACTGTAACAGATGAAGATGGAAATGAAACAACTCAAAAAGTTATGGAAATGGACCCTAACGATCCAAATTCATACTCTGATTATGCTAGATTCTTTGACGAAGCATCACCATATTGGGAAAAAGATCCTGAGTATAATCTAACATTCTTAAAAGCACAACAACAATTCGCAAATGATATTTTAGTTGCTAGAGGAAGAATATTCTTAAATGAAGTTTACGAAATGTTAGGTATACCTAAAACTAAAGCGGGGCAAGTTGTAGGTTGGGTTTATGATCCTGAACATCCAGTAGGAGATAATTACGTAGACTTTGGTTTATTTGATTTAGACAGAGAAAGAGTAAGAAGATTCGTAAATGGCGACGAAAGAAATATATTATTAGACTTTAACGTTGACGGAAATATATGGGAACTTATGTGAAGACTTGGAGAAGGAACTGGTAATCCATATATAGACGAATTGTATACAAGATAAATTATATTTAAAGGGGCGAAAGGAGCAAAGGGGTATGTTCAACTTATTAAAGAAAGTTGTTAAAATAGGAGTGGCAGGGCTAGCTACTTATATGTTGTATGATCATTTCTTTGGAGAAGAAGAGATCATTGAAGAAAAGGAAGAAGAAATATTAACAGAAGAAACTAATGACGAAAAGGAGAATACACCAATGGTAGTTTTAATGGAAGAAGACGATAAAAAAGAAAAGAAATCTATATTTGGAAAAGCAAAAATAGTTAATAACGCTAATGACGTGTTAAAAAATGCTAATAGAGCTATAGATAATGCTAATAACGCGATTGAAAAAGCAGGCGATGTTATGGATAATACTAATGAAGCAATTCATAACATGAATGAACTTATTTGGAAATTGAATAAGGACATCGAACAATTAAAAAGACTTATATTTGTAATATTAGTATTTGGAATTATTTATTTAATTCTGTAAAGGAGGAATGAAAATGTTAAAACAAACAATATTAGGTCTTGTTATATTTGCAGGTGGTTGTATTACTGGATATTTCACTTGCGATATGATAAAGAAAGAAAAATACAAAGAAGAAGCAAGTAAATTGGCAAGAATAGAAATCAATGAAGTAAAAGAAATTTACAAAGAAAAATTAGACGAGTTCCAAAAAGAACACACAAGACGTTTAGATGAATTTGAATCTGAACAATTAGAAAAAATTGACGCTATAAAAGAAAAAGCTGAAAATCATATTGCAACTTTAAATCAACAAAATGATAAAAAGAACGTAATAGAATATAATAAATTAGCAAGTCAATATAAATCAACTAAATACCCTACTCAAAAGAAAGAAGAAAGTGTTTTAGAACAATTAGCAAATAATATTTCTGAAGCGGGTGCAGAAGCGCATGAAATCATATCTAGAGCATCAAGCGATGAAATATCGATATTAAATACTTTAACGTATGAAAAAACTATTTACAATAGACCCGAAATAATAGACCCTGATGAGTATGGTGAAAATGAAGATTATGATACTTTGCAACTGACATATTTTATGGGTGATAAAAAGTTAGTTGACGAAGACGCAGACGATGTCATTGATGAAGTAGACCTTCATATAGGGGAAGAAAATCTAAAGATATTTGACGAGTTCCCTGAAGCCACAAGTCTATATATTAGAAACGACGAACTAAAAATGGATTTCGAAATTCTTAAAGACGATTTCTGTTATGAAGAAATAAAACCAGTAGAAGAAATCCAAAGAAAGCCTCATCAAGTAGATTAGTATGAATAAGGTTATATTTGAATATAAGCAGTGGCTAATTGATATCGTTTATGAAGATCGTCCAAGAAGGAGAGCATCGTACACAAAATTATTAGATGTTCTCTTTGAAGTGGATTTTGAAGTGCATCACCCATATGATGAGAATCGAGAAGTCGACGGAGAAGAACTTCGTTGGATGTTTGTTCATGGTGGTGGAGATCAAGATATTTATAAATGGAAACGACCATGCACAATTTTAGAGATGCTTATCGCTCTATCATTTAAAATGTATAACATGACAGAAGGGTCTGACGAATATGATTCGCCAGGCTATTGGTTTTGGGATATGATTGCTAATCTTGGTTTAGATGATCAGAGTAATTCTAGATTCTCAAGAAAAAAAGTATTAGACAGATTACACTCTTTCAATAATCGTTTATATTTACGAGACGGAAGAGGTGGAAACATATTTATACTGAATGATAGTTTTGAAGATCTGAGAGATAAACAAATTTGGTGGCAAATGTGTCATTATTTAGACGAGAAACTATTTTAGAAAGGAGGTGTATATATGTTTAAATTCATAAGACGAATGTTTGATAGAATATTTAAAATTCATTCTCCTCATACAGAATGGATAAATGTTCCTAATAAACATGACGATACTTATTAGAGAGGAGGTATATTATGTGGTAGACTTCATGACAATAGCTACAAAAATTACAAAGAGCGGAGTAATGGAAATATACCCAAAATTCGTTATTAAAAAATCTAAGGATTTAATGATACGTGGTGGAGACTTCTATTCAATTTGGAATGACAAACGTAATTTATGGTCTACAGAAGAACAAGAAGCAATAACTATCATTGATAACGAATTAAGAGAATATGCTCAAGAGTATAAAAATTCTGCCACACCTGTTAGGGTTTTATATATGTGGGACGCTGAATCAGGGGTTATTGATAAATGGCATAAATACGTTCAAAAACAAATGCGAGATAATTACCATATGCTTGATGAAAAGTTGATATGGAAAAATATGAATCCAAAGAAAGAAGATTACGCAAGTAAAGTTTTACCATATCCATTGGAGGGAAATTCAATTACCGCATTTGATAAAATAATAGGAACTTTATATTCTCCAGAAGAAAGACATAAAATCGAATGGAGTATAGGAGCTATTGTTACTGGCGATTCTAAACATATTCAGAAATTTATGGTTCTGTATGGTTCTGCCGGTACGGGGAAATCAACAATCCTAAATATTATACAAGATTTATTTGAGGGGTATTATTCAGTGTTTGATGCTAGGGCTTTAGGTAGCTCTAGCAACTCTTTCGCTCTTGAATCTTTTAAGACTAATCCATTAGTTGCAATTCAACATGACGGCGACTTATCAAGAATAGAAGATAATACTAGATTAAATTCATTGGTGTCACACGAGCTCATGACAGTTAATGAAAAGTTTAAATCAGCATATCATAATAGATTTAAAGCATTCTTATTTATGGGTACTAATAAACCTGTAAAAATTACGGATGCTAAATCAGGTTTGATAAGACGTCTTATTGATGTTACTCCTTCGGGTGAAAAATTACCAAGAAAAGAATATGATAAAGCAATGAATCAGATTCCTTTCGAATTAGGGGCTATAGCGTTACATTGTAGAGATGTATATTTAGCAGATACTCATGCCTATGACGATTATATTCCAGTAGGTATGTTATCGAGCACAAATGATTTCTACAACTTTGTATTAGATCATTACTTTATATTTGCAGAGGAGAAAAACATATCTTTGAAAAGAGCATGGGATTTATATAAAGTATATATTGAAGAAGCAAAAGTTCCATATCCTTTATCTAAACGTGTGTTCAAAGAAGAATTAAAAAACTATTTCGAAGAGTATAAAGAAAGGGGTAGTGAAGACGGCTCTAGAGTTAGAAACTATTATATTGGTTTCTTAGAAGATAAATTCGAAGAGCATAAAGAATCTGAAGCAGAAGAAGATATTTCAACTATAGAATTAAATGGCGCCAGTTCTATATTTGATGAAACTTGTTCTGACTATCCTGCTCAATATGCGGACGAAAAGAAAGGAACACCTAAAAAGGGTTGGGATTATGTAAAGACAACTCTAAAAGATATTGACACTTCGAAACTACATTACGTCAGAGTTCCAGAAAATCATATTGTAATAGATTTCGATTTAACGGATAAAGACGGTAATAAATCTTTAGAAAAAAATTTAGAGGCAGCGAGCAAATGGCCTCCAACATATTGTGAGTTATCGAAATCAGGTAAAGGCGTACATCTTCATTATATTTATAGTGGGGAACCGAAACGTCTTTCGTCTGTTTACGATGATCGCATAGAAGTAAAAGTATATTCAGGTAAGAGTGCACTTAGAAGAAAATTAACTAAATGTAACGACTTACCAATCGCAACTATATCTTCTGGTTTACCATTGAAAGGAGATGATAAAATGGTGAATTTTGAAAGTGTAAAAAACGAAAAAATGATACGTACTTTAATTAAGAAAAACTTAAGAAAGGAAATTCATCCTGCGACTAAACCAAGTATCGATTTTATCAAAAAGATATTAGACGATGCTTTTGATAGTGGGATAGCTTATGATGTTACAGATATGAAACCTAAGGTTTTAAGTTTTGCAGCATCATCAAGTAACCAAGCAGATTATTGTATTAAACTTGTTGGTAAGATGAAATGGAAATCAGAAAATGAATCTGAACCTAAAGAAAGCGAAAAAGACATTATATTTTATGATGTCGAAGTATTCCCAAATCTATTTTTAGTAAACTGGAAAAAAGCCGGAGAAGGAAATCCTGTGGTTAGAATGATAAATCCTAAACCGGAAGACATTGAAAGTTTATTTAAATTTAGACTCGTAGGGTTTAACTGCAGACGATACGATAATCATATTTTATACGCAAGATATTTAGGATACAGCAATAAACAATTATATGCACTATCTCAAAAAATAATAAATACAGGAAAAGGATTCTTTGGTGAAGCGTATAATGTGTCTTATACCGATGTGTATGATTTCTCAACAAAGAAACAATCTTTGAAAAAATGGGAGATAGAGTTAGGCATTCATCATAAAGAATTAGGTCTTCCTTGGGATGAACCTGTTCCCGAAGAAATGTGGCCTTTAGTAGCCGAGTATTGTGACAATGATGTCATTGCAACTGAAGCAGTATTCAATCATCTTAAAGGTGATTTTGTTGCCAGACAGATATTAGCAGATTTGGCTGGGATGACTGTCAATGACACAAGTAATAGCTTAACAACTAGAATTATATTTGGAAAAGAGAGACATCCAAATCTTGTATATACAGATTTAGCTACAGGAGAACAATACTTTTAAGTATATTCTAGAAAGGGGTTAAGGATATGAAAATAAAAGATAAGAAAGAAAGCATCATAGTTGATATCACAAAATATATGAAAGCTAAGGAGGAAGAAAAAAGAAAGAACCAATTAATAGATACTATTGCAGGGCTTGGACTAATGGCCATTGTTATATTTATTTTAGTATGGTGGTCTATATTTGCTTTTATTTTTAACGCAATAAGTATGTAAAGGAGGGCATCATGGAAGGAATTATAAATAGTTTTCCAGGCTATGAATTTATAGAAGGTAAAAATATGTATAGAGGAACCGACCTTGGCAAAGGCGGGTATGTCTATTCTGAACCAGGTATGTATACTGACGTGGCGTTACTTGACGTCGCATCAATGCATCCAAATAGCATAATTAACATGAACGTTTTTGGTGATCATACAAAACGTTATAAAGCATTGGTTGATGTTCGTTTGAATATAAAGCATAATGATTTAGACGCCGTTGCGCATATGTTTGACGGTAAATTAGCTAAATATTTAAAAGATAAAGAATCTGTCAAAGCTTTATCTGGAGCATTAAAAATACCAATCAACTCAGTATATGGTTTAACTTCAGCATCTTTTGAAAATCCTTTCAGGGATATTCGTAATAAAAATAATATTGTGGCATTGAGAGGAGCTTTATTTATGCGTACTTTGCAGGATGAAGTTCAGAAAAGAGGTTTCACTGTTGCGCATATTAAGACAGACTCAATAAAAATACCGAATGCATCACAGGATATTATAGATTTTGTTATGGACTTTGGTAAACAATATGGGTATACTTTCGAACACGAAGCAACATATGAAAAGATGTGTTTAGTTAATGACGCAGTTTATATTGCAAAGTATAAAGACGGCGATTGGACTGCAACTGGAACTCAATTCCAAATACCATATGTATTTAAGAAGTTATTTTCTCGAGAGGATATCACGTTTGACGATCTATGCGAGACAAAATCTGTAACTTCAAGTTTATATTTGGACATGAATGAAAACTTACCAGAAGGAGAACATGCTTATGTGTTTGTAGGTAAAGTGGGAAGATTCTGTCCGATCAAACCAGGTTGTGGTGGGGGTATACTATATCGTGAAAAAGACGGTAAGTATAATGCTGCAACTGGTTCAAAGGGTTATCGTTGGTTAGAATCAGAAATGGTTAAAGAAAAAGAAAACTGGCGAGATATAATTGATGAACGTCATTTTATCGAAATGGCTGATACAGCTGTTGAAACCATCATGAAATATGGAGATTATGATTGGTTTGTAAGTTAAAAATATTTTTAAAAAGGAGATTGTGATTATGGATAGTATAAAATTAGAAAACGCTAGATTGATATTTAGAAACTTTGCTGGGGAAGAAAGTAAATTTAATAGAGCAGGAAACAGAAACTTCTGTGTAGTATTACCAGATGATATAGCTGAAGAATTAGCAGAAGACGGATGGAATGTAAAAATATTACAACCTAGAGACGAAGAAGATACACCTACTTCATATTTACAAGTAACAGTATCATATAAAAATATACCACCTAAAGTATATATGATAAGTGGTAGAACTAAAACTTTATTAGATGAAGAATCTATATCTTGTTTAGATTATGCTGATGTTGTTGGCGCTGATTTAATAATAAGACCATATCATTGGGAAGTTAATGGTAAGTCAGGTGTTAAAGCATATTTAAAAACAGGATATATAATTGTAGAGCAAGATGAGTTTGCAAGTAAATACGACTATGATGAACCTATAGAAGACGAAGATCTTCCTTTCTAATGCGACTAAAAGATTATCAATTAGACGCCGTTAGAAAAATGAAGAACGGATGTATATTAAACGGGGGAGTAGGGAGTGGAAAGTCCATTACTTCCCTTGGGTATTACTACCTTAGAAACGGAGGTGATATTTCATTTTTAAAAGGTAAAGGCCATAAGAAGATGAAGACTCCAAAGGATCTTTATATTATAACGACCGCCAGAAAACGTGACACTATGGAATGGGAAAAAGAACTTGGTTTTTATTTACTGAGTACAAATCCAGAAAGTAGCGCATATTCTAATAAGATAATAGTTGACAGTTGGAATAATATAAGAAAATATAAGGATGTTAAAAACGCTTTCTTTATATTTGACGAACAAAGAGTTGTCGGTTATGGTGCTTGGACTAAGTCATTTTTGAAGATCGCTAAATTTAATGAATGGATATTACTATCAGCAACCCCTGGGGATACATGGAGTGACTATATCCCCGTCTTCATAGCTAACGGTTTCTTTAAAAACAAAACCGAATTTTGCAGAGAACATGTTATTTATAGTCGTTTTACTAGTTATCCAAAAATCGAAGATTATCGAGGAACTGGTAAATTATTAAAACTTAGACGAAGTATATTAATAGATATGAACTTCAAAAGACAATCCATCCCACATCACGAAGATATTTATGTGAAGTATAATGCTAAAGAATATAAAAAAATCACAAAAGAAAGATGGGATATTTGGAATGACGAACCAATAATAAACGCTAGTGGATTATGTTATGCTTTAAGAAGAAGCGTCAACGAACATGATTCAAGACAGTTAGCATTATTGGAAATCTACGAGAAACATCCTCGAGTGATTATATTTTATAACTTCAACTACGAATTAGATATTCTGAAAAAATTATATTATGGACCAGATGTAGCAATAGCAGAATGGAATGGGCATAGACATGATCCTATTCCCAAATGTGAAAACTGGGTATATTTAGTTCAATACACAGCAGGAGCCGAAGGATGGAATTGTATTGCAACTGACACTATTATATTTTACAGTCAGAACTACAGTTATAAGATTATGAAACAATCAGCAGGAAGAATCGACAGAATGAACACACCTTATAAAGATTTATATTATTATCATTTGAAGAGTAGAGCCGGTATAGATGTCGCTATATCCAAGGCTTTAAGAGCTAAAAAGAATTTTAATGAAAAAGATTTTTCGAAAGGAGTTTAAAAATGAAACCTGTAATTATTTTGAATGGTAAACCAAGATCAGGTAAAGATACTTTTGCTAAGTGTCTGAATAAAATAGCGAGGGTTGAAAAATATTCAATAGTCGATAAAGTTAAAGAAATAGCAACACAATGTGGCTGGGATGGAAGTAAAGAAGAAAGAGATAGAAAATTCTTATGTGATGTAAAAATCATGACAGAATTATATAATGATATGCCTTTTAAAAGTGTAATCGAAAAGGTAAAAGAATTTAATGAAGACGACAGTAAAAGTGTATTATTAGTAGACATGAGAGAACCGAGAGATATTGCTAGAGCAAAGAGAGAATTAGGAGCTTATGCTATATTTATAGATAACGATAGAGTTCCAGAAATAAAATCTAATGTTGCTGACGGAACAATTAATAATTTTAATTATGATTATAGAATAGACAACAATGGAACATTAGAGGACTTGGATAAAGAAGTCCAAAGATTCTGGTCATATTTTATAAACAAATTTAATAGTTAAAGAAAGGGGAATATTATGTTACAAGAATGGAAAAAAGTAAATGCTTTAAAATTACCTAATTGGTCTGAATCAGATTTTGATTATTTAGCAAGTTGGTTAGAAGAAGACATATTTGGAATGGATATTTGGGTTAAGAAATATTGTCACAATGGCGAAAAATTAGACGAATGGTTCGACAGAGTTTCAGGAGGAGACGAAGAAGTTAAACAATTAATAAAAGAAAAGAAATTCTTATTTGGTGGCCGTATATTAGCTAATAGAGGATTACAAAAAGAAGGCAGAAAAATAACATATTCTAACTGCTACGTTATAACACCTCCAGAAGACAATCTTGAATCTATATTTGACTGCGCTAAAAAATTAGCAAGAACTTTTAGTTACGGTGGTGGTTGCGGCATTGACATTTCCAAACTATCTCCAGCAGGGGCTAAAATAAATAATGCTGCTAAAATAACATCAGGAGCAGTTTCATTCATGGATTTATATAATACAACAACAGGGTTAATAGGGCAAAATGGAAGAAGAGGAGCTTTAATGGTTTCAATATCTTCAGAACATCCAGATTTAGAAAACTTTATTCAAATAAAGAACGATCTTAACAAACTTGAAAAATGTAACATATCTGTTAGAGTTTCAGACGAGTTTATGGAAGCTGTTAGAAACGATGATCCATGGGAATTAGTATTCAGAAGACAAGAAACTGGAGAAGATATTAGAAAAGAAGTAAGAGCTAGAGATCTATTTAACATCATATGTAAAAGTGCTTGGGACACTGGCGAACCAGGTTTATTATTCTGGGATACTATAAAAACATATAATCTGAATGTTAATCATCCTGAGTTTAATTATGCTGGTGTAAATCCTTGTGCAGAAGAACCTCTTCCTGCTGGAGGAAGTTGTTTACTTGGAGCTCTTAATCTTGCTGCATTTGTAAATGAAGACGGAGCGTTTAACAACGACGAATTTATGAATGCTATATTTATAGCAGTTAAAGGTTTAAATGTAGTTTTAGATGAAGGTTTAAAATTACATCCATTGAAAGAGCAACAGGACAGTGTTAGAGATTGGAGACAAATCGGTCTTGGTATAATGGGTCTTGCTGATTGTTTAATAAAGATGGGGTTACGATATGGAAGTGATCAATCTCTTGAATTCTGTGACGCAATAGGTAGTGTATTAGCCGACACAGCGATTCAGGCATCCGCATATTTGGCAAAATTAGACGGACCATATCCTAAATACAAAGCAAAATATTTAGTTAACAATATATCTAATCATATTTACGGTAACGATTTTTATTGTGAAAACGCTTTAAGAGATACTAAAGCTTTAGTTGTAAAACATGGTTTAAGAAACAGTCAATTGCTTACTATCGCTCCAACAGGAAGTATAGCAAATCTTCTTGGTGTATCAAATGGCATAGAACCTATATTCGCATATAAATATACTAGAAAGACTGAATCATTACATGGGGAAGATGTATATTATGAAATGTCTCCAAAAGTAGTTAAAGATTATATTGACAGTCATGGTTTAGATACAGACGGCGATCTTCCTCATTATTTTATAACATCACACAATCTTGATTATGTGGATAGAATAGACATGCAATCAGTATGGCAAAGACATATAGACGCAAGTATTTCATCTACAATAAATTTACCAGAAACAACAACCGTTGAAGAGATTATGGATATATATTTATTAGCATGGAGCAGACACCTAAAAGGTTTAACTGTTTTTAGAGATAATTGTAAACGTGTTGGTGTATTGACTATTAATAATGATCCAGAACAAGAGATTATATTTAATAAGTATAAACCTGTTACTAGAGCTGAATTAGGCCATAGATTATCCGGAAGTACTTATATTAAACATAATGCTTGCGGTAAAATGTATATAACAATTAATCATGATGAGAATGGAAATTTAGCTGAAGTATTTATTGATAGCGGAAAATCAGGAGGTTGTAGCGCAAATGCAGAATCCCTTGGTAGATTAGCAAGTCTTTGCATGAGGGGCGGTTTAGAAATTGAAAGTATTATAGACGCAACTAAAGGTGTAAGATGCGCCGCGTGTATGCAAGCTAGAGGTAATAAAGATAAAGAAGTTGCCGGACTATCTTGTGGCGATATTTTAGCTAAAACAATAAAGGAAGAATATTTAAGATTGCGCAAAACATTTGAAATAGATAAACACTTAGAAGTCGGAGGACTTACAGAAATAACAGGTGCTTTGAAATGTCCTGATTGTGGAAAAGCATTGATTAAACAAGGCGGTTGCTGGGTTTGCGAGTCTTGTGGATATTCTAAATGTGATTAAATGATTTAAAAACGCGCGAAATTTACAAGGCCTTTAATGAAGAGAACAGTAGCTCAATTGGTAAGAGCGCAGATATAAACAATCTGATGTTGTCGGTTCGAGTCCGACCTGTTCTTTTCGTTTTATTTTTTGAAAGGAGGATCAAATGGAACAATCTTTATTATGTCTTTTAGTTATACTTGATCTTATAATTTTAAGAGTTTTAGCGGATAAATAGAAAGGGGCGAAACAAATGATATTTGGTATGGCAATTATAATTGTCTTATTGATATTGATTTTATTAGCTATAATAGCGAAGTATTAAAAGGGGGTTTTGATATGACTTTTACATTATGTAGTATTGTAGCGTTAGCAGCCGTTTGCTGTTTTTTAGATAGCGGCGAAACAACTTCTAAAGAAACCAAGGGGGATGGTTATATAAGAGACCACAACAATTTATTTGGTGGCAAAACTTATGAAATAAAAAAGATAAACAATAACACAACAATAGTAAGAGATCATAATAACTTATTTAATGGTAAAACTTATAAAATAAATAAATAATATAAAGGGGTTGATTTCATGAATTGGGCAAGAAAGGAAATAGAAAGAGCAAAGGAAGAAACTAAAAAGGAAAATGGTTTATACCAAGATTTAGCATGTGCAACTTATGATTCTGCATTAAAAGCTTATGATGCTTTATTAGAAGATGGACATTCAGGTTTTAGTATTCATTTAACAATGGATATTTTAAACAGACTTGTAAAAGGATTACCTTTAGTTAAAATAACAGAAGAAAACGCGGAATGGAAAGATGTAACATGTGAAAAAGACAATAATGAAAAAACATATCAAAGTACAAGATTCACAGCTTTATTTAAAAAGGTAAAAGTGATAGATGGAAAAGATGTAATTAAATATAAAGATATTCACAGAACAATGGCTGTTAATATTCACAATCCATCTTGTTGTTATTCTAGCGGTTTAGTTGACAGTGTTATAGACGAAATAACGCCTGTTGAATTTCCTTACTATCCATCTACAGCACCTATTAAAGTTTACACTGAAGACTTTTTAGCTTTTCCTGAAAATGGAGATTTCGATACTGTTGGCGTATTATATGCTATATATCCTACAGGAGAACGAAAAGAAATTAACAGATATTTCCACCTTGATGGAAAAACTAAAATTGAGATAGACAAAACAATGTACAATTTACTAAAAGAAAATAAATAGTCGAAAGGAGGATATTTAGAATGGAACAATATCCAGAATATGAAGAGTATCTAAAACAACATACAATAAATATCAGAAAGGCATTTAATTGGATTAAACGAAGCGCTAAAGATATTCTAAGAGAAGGCGAAGGGGACTATGAGTGGAATATATATTTACATGACGACACAAAAACAATAGACGATGAGTACTACGCTTATTACGAATATTTTTACAATCGTGATAAGAATGGAAAATGTAAAAACAAATTTGCAGAAAAGAATTTCAGAATGGCAAAGCTTGCACATTTTCACAGAAACCCTGATCATTGGCAACACTGGGTATTGTTTGATTCTACTGGTTTGGTTGTAGCATTAGACATGCCTTATATTTACATCGTAGAGATGATCTGTAATTGGTGGAGCTATAGCTGGGCCGAAGATGACTTATGGTCTATATTTGACTGGTACGATAAAAATAAAAAGAAAATGAAATTATCCAAAAGAACAAGGGATGAAGTTGAGGATATTTTAGACAAATTAGAAAAAGCATTAATCAGAGTTAGAGGTCCTCGCAAAAAATAAAGGTGGTGGTGTAATGACCATAAAAGAATTTGCAGACATTTACTTTAACTTACCAGAGGAAGAAAGGGATATTAATGATTGGTATCCTGTATTAGATTTCTATGTTTTAAACTTATGCAAAAAATATTATAACTTATTCACACATGAAGAAAGATATCAGTTAGCATGGATTGGGGCTATAAAAGCTATACGAAATTATGATATTTCAACTGGCAACAAATTCCAATCTTATCTTTATATCTGTATGAGAAACGAGATTTTATTAGAACGAAAACGTTTCTATGATAAGATCTCTTTCAAATATGGAGAACCAGAAAATGGAACATATGCGACAATGTCAATTAATTCTAAATATGGTGAAGAAGAAGATCTTGAATTGGTAGACATATTAACTGATGGATATTGTGTGGATAATGACGGAGTAGCAAATGCAGATATTGAATTATTTACTAGAAGATTATCAGAAATGGACGCGACGATTGTTAAAGGATTATATGAAGGGAAAGACCAATCGGAGCTTGCTCGTTGTCTTGGTGTTTCCACTACCACGATTTATAGACACGTCCGCAAAATCCAAGCGAAAGACGAGAAAATATTAAAAGCCTATATTGGAGGTTAATATGATTTGTACTATTAAACCCGATTATATAGAATGTCAGTATTGTTTGAGAGAACAAGCTGAAACTGGAATTATATTATGCGAAAAATGTAAATGGTATAACGAAGTATACGAAATACTTTGGATGACAGACGACTATGCGATGATATACAATGACGTTAGCGAAGGTGTAGTTTCAGTGGATAGAATAAAAATTGAAGGGGAGGAAAAGAAGTATGAAAATTAATTATTTCGATTGCAAGGATTCTTGGCAAGAAGTAAAAAATGCCACTATGACAACAATCAATAAAGATGGAGGTAAATATCCAGAAAGCGAATGGAAAAGAAAACTTATATTAAGTGAACATTCACCAATAAGAAAAATTTGGGCTAACTGGAAATGGACTGATTTAAAATCTTGGGTATCTGTACATTTTGTAAGACATAAATTCGGTATAGATCACTGGGTTTGTACACAACGTACTGATAGAACAGGAATTAACAGAGACGAATCTCCACAAGGAGCTTTAGTAATGCACGAATGTCAAGCAAACGCTCAAGCGCTTATAAACATATCTAGAAAAAGATTGTGCTCTTGCGCTAGCAAAGAAACTAGAGAAGCATGGCAAGCAGTTAAAGACGAAGTCGCTAAAGTTGAACCTGAGTTAGCATCTTGTATGGTTAGAGAATGCGTATATCGTGGCTTCTGTCCAGAAATGTTTGGATGCGGCTATGACAAGAAACCAGAATATTTAGAAGAACTTAGACGTTACAGATATGGTAATATTAAGAAAGGAGAATACGGAGCTTTAAATATAGTTGAACCTGAAAAGAAAATTGAAGATGTTATATTTGAAGCTATGAGCAAATGTACAGGAGTTCCTGTTGAATATTATAAAACACATTATAACGGTGGATTTGATTTTGTACCACCAAATGAAAAACGTGATAAGGATATTGAAACATTATTTAGATTTGCATTGGCTGTATTGCCACATGATGTATTGAAAGAAATATGTGCTAAATATAATTACAAAATTGATGTTATCTGTCCTAGAGGTTTTTCAAAGAACGATTATTTTAAAAAGTAAAAATTTGGGGTGATATTATGAAGTGGTTCGAAGATGATTTCTTTGATCGTGTTAGATATAATGATGGGCATATTGAAAAGGCCATAAACGAAAGAACAATTATGGAATTGACTTTAAAGATAAATAAGAATTTACTATCTATCGAAAACGCGAATGCTATATTAATGGAAGAAGAATTTGAAGGAAGAACTGACGGATTAACTTACTCACTTACTAAAGTATATATTGCTGCTACATTAGAAGAGATACATGAATTAACAGCAGAATTAAGAAAGAGAATATTTATGGTTTAGCATATTTTGCTGGCCACTTTTAAAATATAAAAACGGGCTTTGGACACTTTCGAAGTGGGCAAGGCCTCTTTTTTTGCATTTATTTTTTGTTAACTGGCCACTTTTAGACGGAAAAAGTGTCCAATTGGCCACTTTTGAAAAAAAAGTGTCCAGGCTGAAACCCAGTAATTGCAACGGTTTGAGGGTTCCCTGGCCACTTTCCCACTTTTTTTCTTTATTTATTTATTATTATTAAAATATATATATAAGTTAAAAACAAAAGTGGGTTTTTGGCCACGCGAAAAATACATGCCCTTTTATGAGAGAGAAGGCTAAAATGGCTTTCTCTATAATTTGTTGAAAGGAGATTTTATTATGTATCAAATTTTAAACACATTATATTCAAGTAACATGTCGGCTTTAATGTTGATCAAGTTATATTATTAAGGGGCGACTAATATGGCTAGAAAATTAGAAAAGAAATTCCAAAGAGAATTGATCAAGGAATTAAAAGAAACTTTTGAAGGATGTTTGGTTCTTAAAAACGATGCAGGGTATATTCAAGGTATTCCTGACCTTTTAGTTTTGTACAAAAACAAATGGGCTGCGTTAGAATGTAAAATGCATTTAGGGGCTAGTAAGAGACCAAACCAAGAATACTATGTTGAGTTAATGAACAAGATGTCATTCGCTCGTTTTATTTGCCCAGAGAATAAAGTGGAGGTGCTATATGAACTTTCTAAAACATTCAGATCTAGCAGGTAAACATGCGTTCTTAAGTGCATCTAAACATCATTGGATAAACTATGATGATGAGAAACTAATAAGAACTTATAAGAAGCAACAAGCGATGATACAAGGAACTTTGTTACATGACTTAGCTTGTCGTTGTATTTTACTTGGACAAAAACTTCCAGACCAAAACAA
>ERZ1024479.5-NODE-5-length-61027-cov-124.616759_pt1 | contig 61027 bp, 95 predicted proteins | sample MGYA00520800_ERZ1024479 | MGnify/ENA primary metagenome ERZ1024479 (study PRJEB33242, sample SAMEA3444313) | Homo sapiens | biome: Host associated; feature: Gastrointestinal tract; material: Stool | place: Uganda | collected 2011-01-01 ... | reverse complement strand
GATATTTCTCCGGCGGGATTTTTTGGAAAAACAGTCTGAGTTATATTTTCACAGAGCGCATAATAGAGCGTCCGGGCCAGTCTCTTCACCGCCCTAAATAGGGATTTTCAGTCATGGCGTTTCCCATGTTACCTCCAAAGGTCTTGCCCTCACCTCCTCTATACCGTGTTCGATTGTGCTTTACTCCTTTCAGCGTCGAATCGTCCCGCATCTTGCTCGGACGTTCTAGTATGCGCTCTGTGATTTTTGCAAAAACTACAGGAGGTATTTACTGTGGCTAGCGGAACGTATAATCTTAATTTACTTCCGCATCGGTTTTCAATTGGTCGACAAGGCGAGAACCGCTATCGTAAAGTATCGTTCGATATCTACAAGTTCGTGGAACCCGTCTTTCGGGATTCAGCAGATGGTGTAATTTTCTTGGTCGGTGTTTTCCGTCGACCGGATAGCACCATCTATAATGCGATCGTTGAGAAGATCGATCGAAACGATTTCGATAACGTGATCGATTGGTATCCGACCATTACCGAGACATACTATGCTGGCGAGGGATCTCTTCAGTTTGTAATCTCGAAGATGCCGGTGACCGGGAATACGACAATTCCCGAAGAGTATATACTGGGTAAATCAAATGTCGCCCAAGTGACGATTGAAGAATCGTCTACTGAATCTGGCCCACTCCCGCCCACTCCTGATTCCCCGATCCAGGTAACTGTGACTGAGGACGTCGATGCTGCTAAGAAGGCAGCTAGTGTGGCAGAGAGTTATGCAACACATCCTGCACTTCCGGATGAGTCCGGATATTACAAAGTGTGGAATGCCGAGACAAAAGAGTATGACATCACGAAGATTCCGGTTGCACCGGGACCTGCTGGGTTGATGGCGCTCTTTGTTCCTATTCAGAAGTTCGAGAGTCAGCCGATTGTGGGTAACCTCTACAACGTGACGAACGCGAACTTCAATCGTGAGCCTCTCGAAGGAGAGGAATCTGTTTGTTACATTGTCCCGACAGACGCAGAAGCGGCTAAGGGTGCGAATTGGTTGTGTGTATGTTTCGTACGGGTCGATGTAATTCCTGTTCCTAATCGTGAGAAGAAGTATGCCCTCATGATCGAGGACATGTATTCCCTTACGAGTGGGGGAGGTAGCGGTGACGGAAATCTGAAGAGCGATGACTTCGATCAAATCAAGGTCATGGACCGTGGTGAATACGAAGCCCTCGAGACGAAGGATCCTCGTACCGCATATTTCATTCGGGGGTAATCAACTATGATTGCTATCGATGAAAAGGAAATTACCGAGATGTTTATCGGTACACAAGGCATTAAAACTGTCATTGTGGGAGGAGATCCTGTGTACGAGCGGAAAGGTGGATATGTCTATCTGGTGCTCGATACAAAAAGTTAAATCTATGATGAAGGGAAAGATGCTATATGGCTAGCTTCTTTAATCTTATTCTCGATACCACTGCGCCTGCTGGCGTAACCCTGTCTCTGAACGATGATGCTCGTTATACCACCAGTGCTTCCATTACGGCCAAGATCGGCTGCGAGGATGCTGAGACCACCGGTTATCAGATGAAGATCTGGGGTGGCGTTGATGGTGCTGCTACCGAAGCCGATGCTGCCTGGGTCAACTTCGCTGCGACCAAGGCGATCACTCTCGCCACCGGCGATGGCAAGAAGACCGTCAACCTGAAGGTTCGTGATGATGTCGGCAACGAGTCCGCTGTCGTTACGAAGGAGATCATCCTCGATACCGCTGTTCCTGTGGTCACCATCACCGGCCCCGACAAGAGCAAGATCTCGAAGGTCGAGACCTTCAACGTTGCTGCGATCAGCTTCACCTGCGATGTCGACTTCGTCGAGTACAAGGTCAAGGTCGTTCCCACTACCGCTTCCCTGCAGGATGCGGGCGTCGTGATCGGTATGACCAACGGTTCCACCAACATGAGTGGTACCGGCGAGTATCCTGATGCCCAGGCCATCGACTGCACTATCAATGCTGCCGACCTCGAGGCTGCTTCTGCCGGTGACGGCGAGAAGATCATCAAGGTCTTCGTCCGTAACGCTGCTGGCACCTGGAGCGTGGCGTAATCGCCAGGAGGTAACACTCTATGGCTGTACCGACTTTAACGTTCAGTACGACGGGATCTAAGATTTCGTCTGTAGAAGGACACGACCACATTACCGTGACTTTCACGGCAAATGGGCCGTATAAGTCCTTTGAGTGTCGAGCAACGAAGAGCGGTGAATCCTGGGGAGTTGGTATTGGGACGCTCATTGCCTCGTTTTCCCAGACGCCTGCGAACACATCGCGATCCTTTGACATCTATGATGACTATTTGGTTCACGGTGATGGAGAGTACCGCATTTCGCTGTTTGCACAAGGCACGGATGGAAGTTGGTACACTTTGACTCCGCTCTTTGAGTTCGTCTTCTCGAATGAAAGTTTGAATGAGAATCTCATTGAGTTTGGTGATCTCTCCTATTGATTTCGCACCGTCAATTGGGTACACGGGAGGGGTCCTATGAGTATAGCTACATATTTGTAGGGCCTCTCCTTTGTTAAAAATTTTTAGAAGGAGGAACATCAGCAATGAAAATTATCGAATGTCTGAACGATAAGATTAGTGAAGAACTTAGCGATAGCGAGTCCTATGCTAATCTCGCCCTTAAGTATAAGGAAAGCGATAAAGAGACAGCGAAGCTTTTCTATGATCTTTCTCTGGAAGAAACCAAACATTACAACAAACTCCATGATCGTGTCGTTGCATTGATCAACGACTATAAGGCCAAGAATGGCGCGCCTCCGGCAGAAATGCTCGCAGTTTATAATTACGTGCATGGCCAGATGATCAAGCGTGCCAAAGAGAACAAGATCCTTCAGGATATGTTCAACTCTTAAGGAGCGTCAATATGGCTGATAAAGTAGATGACCTGATGATCAAGACACTTAACAAGGTGTCTGAGACAGGTAACATTACGATCGGCGATATTTTCGTTCTCAAGTATTGCAAACACGAACGTGCGAAACAGTCTCAGTCTCCGGCTTACAAGCAGCTCCTAACTGGAGCAGGAGAGGTTCTAACCTTTCTAAGAACTGCTTTTGGAGGTGAATGAGAATGCCTGGTCCAATGTTTAACCCCGGAATGGGGAATCGTTGTGGGATGATGAAAAGCCCTGAGCAGATTCAGCAAGAGATGAATCAACTGATGCAGCAGTATAATAATATGTATCAGAACATGAGTAATCGAATGCCAATGAATGAACCTGCTCAGATCGTTAATGACACGTTCGCCAATCGCCGTAGAGGCGAATATAGCGAAGTGCATGATCCGAGTGAAGTAGAGCAAGCTTCTGTCCCGATGGATGGCACTCCTCGTTTGTTCTTCGATTTCAAGAATAAGCGATTCTGGGCTAAGAAGTATGAGAATGGTCAGACATATATCACGCCATACTCATTTGGCTCTCTTATGCAAAACTCTTCGGATGCCGTATCCTTTAATCCTTCGAGTGAATCCTCTGTGGACTATACGAAGGAACTTTCCACTCAAAATGAGCCCAAAGAGGAATCCTCTGACGCTCGACTCGATCGCTTAGAGGCGATGATGAGTCAGATCTTGGAAAGGATGACTTTAAATGAGTCTAATGGATCTGGTGAAACTTGCGAACGCGGTAAGCAATCCGCAGCAAGCGCAAGGAATGGCACTAAACGCTCTGGCAAAGAGATCTCCGGAGACAGCAGCAATGTTGTCAACGATGATCAAGCGGGGTGATGACCCTGCGAAAGCAATTCGGCAGTTTGCCCAAGAAGGAAAGATAAGTACACAGCAGTTAGATGAGCTTCAGCAAGTTTACGGAATGGCAAGAAAAATGGGCCTACGTAACTTCAATATTCCCGACAGTGTTTGGAATGAAGCTCGACAGGCAATTGGTGGGGTAGCTTCCAATCAATTGCAGCCCAAAAGTGGGTCCGATTGGTTCTAATATTGGTTTTAACTCAGTAGGGTGGCCAACTATTGAGTTGAAATAATATTTTTATTAGGAGGACACTAACAATGGCAGAACTGAGCGATGTTCTTATGATGAAGGCTCTCGAGGACGACAACAATCATGATACCTGGGGTAGCGCTGGCTTCCTCTGGGTTATCCTGATCTTCCTGTTCTTCCTGGCTTTCAACGGCGGTGGTCTCTTCGGCAATCGCGGTTTCGGTAACGGTGCCGCGGTCGTTGCGAATGATCTTTCTCAGGTTGAGCGCGATGTCCTCACGGGCAATTGCTCTACCCAGAAGGAGGTTCTTGAGAACCGTTATACCAGTCAGCTTTCCTTCAATCAGCTGGGTGCCCAGATGCAGTCTTGCTGCTGTGACATCAAGACAACCATCATCGAGCAGAATCAGCTGACTCGCGATCTGATCCAGTCCCAGTATCTGGATGAGCTCCGTACCAAGCTGTCTGACGCGAAGACGCAGATCAGCAACATGGAGCAGAACCAGTATATCCTGGGTCAGATTGGTAATTTCTATACCAAGCCGAGCGTGAATCCCAATACCTGCTACAATAACTACGGCTGCGGTGGCTGCAACGGTTGCAACGGTTGCGGTTGTAACTGAGCTACCTCGTAGTGCTTTGACAAGCAAGGAGGGAATTCAAAATGGCAAGTAACTGCTATCGCAAATCTACTTTAACAGCGCTCAACACCACAGCCCAGGCATTCGTCACGGCTGGTACCATTCTGTCTCCTGGAGGACAGTTGGAGAAGACGGGTTGTTCGCTGACCACGAGTCTCCAGGGTATCCGAATTCTTTCGGATGGTCTTTATACGGCTAGTGGCGCCGTTGCATTTACGCCCTCCGATGCTGGCGTTGTCACCGTTGCCCTCTATAAGGACGGCAATTTGCTTCCTTGTTCTGTGCGTACGATGAACGTTAACAGTGGAGTGTTGTATATGCTCGATGCCGTTGCTCCGGCGTTTGAAGGAGAGGCTTGCCGCGTGATCCACCCCGAAATCACTGTGCAAATCAGTGGTGTCGACGGTTCGGTCAGTCGCGTTTGCCTCAATGTCACGCGCCTTGCGTGAGTTGTGTTGAGGGGTTTGGGGGTCCATTGCGGGCCCCCTCCCTTCTATTTTTAGTTTTGAGCATTGACTAGAATTCGTGGTATGGCCACGATTACGAGTTCTATTAAGTGCTCAACTCTAAAATAGAAAGGGTGAGGTGTATGCCTGTAACCATTTCCTGGCAAACCATAATTTCATTTGCGGCCGTCCTTGGCGCAGGTGCAGTCGTATGGAATTACATCACTCGAGTTGTCCACAAGTTGGAATATGATCGGGAACAAGACGAACGAATTGCTCGTTTAGAAGAAGCCCATTCTCGTGACATTTCCGATTTGCGACGACATCATGATGAAGATATGGCTGCGACTCGGAAAGAGATGGCGATCATCTGCAGAGGTATTCTGGCGTCATTGAAAGATGACGAGAAGGCGAAACAGTCCTCTATCAAGGAGATGGAGGACTATTTAAATACTTCTGCACACCACATTATCAATCAAAATCAAAAACGTAAGTAAGGGGGAAACGACATGAAGTTCGAGATGAGTGACAAAGTATATGACATTCTCAAATGGGTTGTCATGATCGTACTTCCGGCTTGCTCTGCTCTATATGCATCTCTTGCTCCGGTTTGGGGTTGGGGGAATGTAGAACAGATCACAGTAACGTTGAGTGCAATTCAGCTGTTCCTTGGCAGTTTGATCGGCATTTCGACGTCTAACGTGAAAAAAACAAAAACCAACCAAAAGAAAACATAACGATGTTTCATTCTAGAGATGTGAAGTATCTGCGCGAAGACGTTCGGGTAAACGCTAAGATATTTTTGGATCTTTGTAAGGAAGCCGGTCTGAATGTTCTTATTACCGAAACGGTTCGCGATAAGGCATATCAAGAATACTGTGTTTCTCAAGGTTGGGCCGCTAAGACAGCGACCGTTCCAACATTTCATTCTGTTGAAGCCGGATTAGCGTTCGATATCTGCAAGAATGTAAAAGGTCATGAATACGATGACGCCGAGTTCTTCAAGAAAGCGTCGGCCATCGGAAAAAAGATTGGCTTTAGTTGGGGCGGAGACTGGAAAAGTTTTGTTGATCGAACTCATTTTCAGTGGGATGACAACAAAAAGTATAGCAGTAGTATGATCAAGGCTGGAAAATATCCGCCTAATATGCCGAAATATGAGGTTGATGTTTCTATGAAGGAAATAACTGGTGCTACGTCCGACGAAAAGCGGATGATCAAAGCAATCCAAACCGCTACTGGCGCCCTTTCGAATGGTGTAATTGGTAACCAGACTATGTCTGATATTGCTATTAAGCTTAACGCAAAATGCTTCCCGCTGAATGTAAAGCTGTATGGTTGCCCCGCAATCATTGCAAAAGACATCGATCCGTTTAATCCCAATAGTGCGATTCCGCTTAATTGCATTAGTGGTAGTTTTAATGGTGGTGTTGCTCCATGTAGCGTCCTTATCCGAAATGGAGAAGTCGTTTGCTGGTCTGCCTGCCATTATCTTGCCCTCGATAAACCGGAAAGCGTTATCTATAAACTTCGTAGCACTGGCGAAGTAAAGATCAAACGTGTTAAAACGGTCAGTGATGATCTGCCGCTTTACGACGTTGTCTGGGCGGTTGGTGGAATGGGATTGATGGATTTCTACAATCCGGAAGCCGAAGGTTTCACTGGAGTCTTTAGCGATGTTCTGCGCAAGACGAATCATACAGTTCTCGGATATCGTAATGGTATGATGTATGGCTTGTACTGTCCCAATATGACAGCGAACCAGATTAATACCCTTTGCAAATCTAAGATGATGTTTGACTTTGCTATCATGCTCGATGGCGGTCATATCGCGGCAATTAATGCCCACGATAACAAAATCAACACATCTCAGAAGCAGCTTTACGTTATCAAGTTCCTGTAAAATTCAAAATGGCAGAAAGGAGACCGTGAGACATGGCTATCAGTCGTAAACCGCCGTTGACGGAAGAAGCTCAAGAGAAGCATATGATTGCTCTTGCCATGGATCTTGCTGAAAAACAGTTAAGAGAGGGCACTGCGTCTTCGCAAGTCATCACTCATTATCTGAAGTTAGCTTCTACTAAGGAGCAGAAGGAACTTGAACTTCTGGAAACTCAGAAAAAGTTGATGGATGCGAAGGCCGAGGCGATTACATCGATGAAGAGTCAGGAGGAGCTCTTCAAAAGTGCAATCAAGGCATTTAAAACATATAGCGGACAAGGGAGCGAAGATGATGAGCCGGAATATTAAATGCTATTCCGAACTAATTACTTTGCCCACCTTGATTGAACGATATGAGTACCTTCAAATTGGTGGAAATGTCGGAGAAGATACCTTCGGTTATGATCGATGGATTAATCAGATATTTTACAATTCTGAAGAATGGAAACAAGTACGAAGAGAAGTTATCCTACGTGATACGATAGGACGCGAGTGTTGTGATCTAGGAATTGAAAAGTTCCCTATATATGGACGAATCATTGTTCATCATATGGTTCCGTTGTTGGTAGATGACATTGCTCAATCGAGCGAGTTCTTACTCAATCCAGAGTATCTCATATGCTGTTCTGACAATACACACCGGGCAATTCATTATGGCGATGCGAAGTTACTCCCTCAAGACTATACTCCGCGTTCGCTATTTGATACTTGCCCTTGGAAGCATTAGGAGGAAATATGGCTAAGAAGGCAAAAGCACCAGAAGTCCAGACTGAAGAAGTTAAGGCTGGTCAGGGTGTCGTGGTCGGTACCGACCTCCTCAACATTCGTAAGGGTCCGAGTGTCAATGATCGAGTCCTTTATGTAATCCAGAAGGATACGACTGTTGAGATCATTTCTGAACCGAATCCCGAGTGGTACGAAGTTGTTACTCCTTCGGGTCACGGTTACTGTATGCAGATCTTCATTAAGCGTACGTAAGGAGGATCCATATGATCGATAGCATCCTCAATACGATCAAGAAAAAGATCGGAGTCTCTGAGGATGATACTTGTTTCGACGAGGCTATTCTTACGGAGATTAACACAGCAGGCTCTTTCTTGTCCCAATTAGGCGTAACGAGTTTTGATAGTTTTACCGTGTGTGATTCGAGTAACACGTGGGATGAATGTATTTCTGACCGAGTCAAGCTAGCCGACATCAAGACATACATTTATATTTATGTGAAACTCAACTTTGATCCACCGACAAATGCATTTCTTGTTCAGCTTCTGAAGGACCAGATGAAAGAATGTGAATGGCGAATTAATGTCGCCGTTGATCCTTAAGAAAGGAGAGAATTCAAAATGGTTGTTTATAGCGATGAACTTTGCCATTATGGAATTCCCGGTATGAAATGGGGTGTCCGTCGGTATCAGAATTCCGATGGTAGCCTTACCACAGCTGGTCGAAACCGTTACTCCACGGGAAAGCATCATTCGATCTTTTCTCGTAAGAAAACGACTTCAAAAATGGTTGCTAAGCCGGCTGAGGAAAAACCGAAACAGAAGTCTATAAGCGAGATGAGTGATGCTGAACTGAATGCCCTTCTCAATCGAAAGCGTTTGGAACAGCAGTATGCTCAGCTTATGGCTACGCCTCAGAAGAAGTCCGCGGTTACCAAGGGTAAGGAAATGGTCGGCAAAGCTTTGGAAAATGCCGCCCAGGATACTTTGACCCAGATTGCAAAGTACGCAATGGCAAAGAGTGTTAATAAGATGCTCGGAGACAATGTTGTCAATGCGAAGGTAACCGATAAGGAAAAAGAGGCCAAGAACAAGTAGGTGACCTAAATGGCATTATCGAACACCGCAGTACCACGGTATTACGGTATGTTCCGTGATGCCGTAGTTAGAGGAGAAATACCGGTAAATCGAGAGGTCTCACTTCAGATGAACCTCATCGATGATCTTATTGATGATCCGGGATGCTACTATGATGACGAAGCTGTGGAGGGCTTTCTTGCTTTTTGTGAAAATGAGCTAACCCTGACCGATGGTGGAGACTTAGACCTTCTTGATTCATTTAAACTTTGGGCTGAGGACGTCTTTGGCTGGTTTTACTTTACGGAAAAGAGTATACCGGTCCCTAATCCAAATGGTCGTGGAGTTCGCTTTGTTCGAAAGAGAGTTAAGAAAAGGCTTCGCAATAAGCAGTACTTGATCGTTGGTCGAGGTGCTGCGAAATCACTATATGATGCATGTATACAGAGTTATGGACTTTGCATTGACACGACAACTACCCACCAAATTACGACTGCTCCGACAATGAAGCAGGCGGATGAAGTTCTATCTCCAATTCGAACTGCCATTACTCGTTCGAGAGGTCCACTATTCCAATTTCTCACAGATGGCTCACTCCAGAACACAACTGGATCGAAAGCCAATCGCGTGAAGTTGACCTCCACTAAGAAGGGTATTGAGAATTTCCTGACTGGCTCTTTGCTCGAGATTCGTCCTATGAGCATTGCTAAGCTTCAGGGCTTGCGATGCAAGTATGCGAGTATTGATGAATGGCTTTCCGGTGACATTCGAGAGGATGTTATTGGCGCCATAGAGCAGGGTGCATCTAAGATTGACGATTATCTCATTTTAGCCACAAGCTCGGAAGGAACGGTTCGAAACGGCAGTGGCGATACAATCAAAATGGAGCTGGAAAGCATCCTAAGGGGAGAGTATCGCAACCCACATGTCTCTATTTGGTGGTATAAGCTCGATAGCATTGATGAAGTCGCAAATCCTTCTATGTGGATGAAGGCGAACCCAAACCTCGGAAAGACCGTTACCTATGAAGTGTATCAATTGGATGTGGAGAGAGCAGAAAAAGCTCCTGCCGCACGCAATGATATTCTTGCGAAGCGTTTCGGCATTCCAATGGAGGGTTATACCTACTTCTTCCCCTATGAAGAGACCATCCCTCATAAGCATCGCGAGTTTTGGAAAATGCCTTGTTCGCTTGGCATGGACCTTTCTCAAGGCGATGACTTCTGTGCATTTACGTTCCTGTTTCCTTTACCGAATGGAACGTTTGGCGTGAAGACTCGAAATTATATTTCGTCGACCACACTTAACAAATTGCCTCCGGCAATGTATCAGAAGTACTGCGACTTTATTCGAGAAGGTAGTCTGATTGTTCTCGAGGGTGTAACTCTGAACATGATGGTCGTGTATGACGATCTCGATCGATTTATCTCCGAAGCACAGTACGACATCCGATGTGTCGGATTTGACCCGTACAATGCTAAAGAATTTATTGAGAAATGGATTTCAGAAAATGGTCCGTTTGGTATCGAGAAAGTCATACAAGGTGCCAAAACCGAATCGGTTCCTCTTGGTGAGCTGAAGAAGCTCTCAGAAGAGAGAATGCTTCTCTTTGATGAGGAACTCATGTCCTTTACAATGGGTAACTGTATTGTTATCGAGGACACCAACGGCAATCGAAAGCTTCATAAGAAGCGCTACGATCAAAAGATCGATGCTGTTTCTGCTATGATGGATGCCTTTGTTGCCTATAAACTCAACATCGAAGCTTTTGATTAAGGAGGTGACCCTATGGTCGTCTATTCCGATGAACTTTGTCACGGTATTAAAGGCTGGACAAAACCTGGTCATAAATACATCAAGCGTGAGTGGAAAAATGGTCGTTGGAGGTATTACTATTCGGGGGCCAAAGTTCCATCTTTAGGGCTAAATGCTCGAAAAGAATTAAAAGATTATGAGAAGACGGCGCGTGCCGAATTGGATTTCGGTACCGATGCATTTGGTACTCGTATTTCTGCTGAATCGTATGGGTTTCCAGATGATGTCTATGCCGATATGAGACAAAGGCAAAATGAGATGCATAAATATGCGTCTAAGTCCAGTAAACTAGCAAGACAAGCAGAAAAAGCCAAATCTGCATATGACAAAGCCGAGTTTGAATACGAAGCTAATCGATATGCTAAACTCGCCGCTAATAGTACCGAGAAATGGAATCGTCAAGTAGAATGGGTCTCTAAACATAAAGAGCTTCAATCTAAATACAATGCAACATTTTTAGGTAAAGCGGAGAGCTCTATCCATAAAGGAAAAACGTTTGTTCAATCGCTACTTAAGAGGTAATTCAAAATGGCAGAAACGCTCTTCAGTAAAGTGAAGCGTGCGTGGAATGCATTCTCTGATTCGGATTGGGATCGTTATGTTCCGGCCGGTCAGATGATTAGTTCATCTCGTCCGGATCGGGTGATTCTATCCCGTGGTAATGAGAAAACCATTGTAACCGCGATTTACAATCGTATTGCGATGGATGTTGCCGCGTTGGATTACCTCCATGTTCAATTGGATGAAAATGGTCGATTTGTGAAGAAGATTGATGATGATCTGAATCATTGTCTTGAAGTCGAAGCAAACATCGATCAGACCTCTCGAGCATTTATTCAGGATGCAATCCTAAGCATGTTCGACTGGGGTACGATCGCCATCTGTCCAATTGATACAGACCAGGAACCGGATCAAGAGGGTGACATTGTCACACGCTACTATACAATGCGTATTGGTGAAATCATTGAATGGCGTCCGCGACAGGTATTGGTTCGTTGTTATAATGATCGTACCGGTCAGTTTGAGAACGTCACGTTTGATAAAGCCAATGTCGGCATTGTTCAAAATCCATTCTATGCGATAATCAACGAGCCCAATAGTATGATGAAGCGTCTTGTGCATAAGCTTAACTTGCTTGATGCCATTGATGAACAGTCTGCTAGCGGTAAACTCGATTTGATTATACAGCTCCCCTATGTTATTAAGACAGAAGCCCGTAAGACTCAGGCTGAATCTCGTCGAAAACAGATCGAGGAACAGCTCATGGGTTCAAAGTACGGAATCGCCTACACAGACGGTACGGAAAAGATCACACAGTTGAATCGTGCTGTGGAAAACAACCTCATGACTCAGATTGAATACCTTACGAGTATGGTATACGCCCAGTTAGGTATCACTCAGAGTGTATTGGATGGAACTGCAGACGAATCGACGATGCTGAACTACAACAACCGCTCTGTGGAGCCATGTGCTTCTGCTCTTACCGATGAGCTCTATCGTAAATTCCTTACGACATCTCAGCGAGAGAAGATGGAATCGATCTCCTTCTTTAGAGATCCCTTTAAACTCGTACCGGTTAGCCAGATTGCTGAAATTGCAGATAAGTTCACTCGTAATGAGATTCTTACCTCCAATGAGATCCGTCAGGTTATCGGTATGAAGCCGTCTAAGGATCCGAAGGCTGATGAGCTTCGTAACAAGAACTTGTCACAGTCTAAAGTGGATCAGCAAACCCCTACGGTCCCAACCAAAGCGGACCAAACCGTATCGGTCAAAAATTCTAAAGAAGGAGGAAAAACATAATGCCCGATATTGATCACGTTCGTCCGGGTCCTGGTCATTCCGATTTTCAGGGCTGGGCGTCTAAGAACAATCTTCTGTGCACTGATGGTCGAGTAATTCGTGAGAACGCATTCGCACATCAGAACGGTGCTGTTGTTCCACTCGTCTGGAACCATCGTCACGATACACCGAGTGCCATTATTGGCAAGGCCACGCTGGTCAATAAGCCCGATGGCGTGTATTGCTATGGTCTGTTCAACAACACCAAATTTGGCAACATGTGCAAAGAGCTTGTCACTCATGGCGACGTCACCTCTCTGTCGATTCTCGCCAATCAGCTGAAGCAGAAGGGCCACGACGTTATGCACGGTATGATCCGTGAAGTCAGTCTTGTTCTGGCGGGTGCGAATCCCCAGGCGTTTATCGAGGACATGGATCTGGCGCACGGTGAAGATGCCGAATACGAAGCTCGCATCTTCCCCCAGGAGCCGATTATTTGTCATGGCGATGATGACTTTGAGGAACAGGAACCGGAAAATACGCCGGCCGAGGAGAATCCGGAAGGAAATCCAACCAACGAAAGCGAGCCGGAATCTGATCCGACTCCTGCAAATCAAAATGGGGAGGAAAATCCCGTGGAAAACAACCTCGCTACGAATCCGGAACTTCAGCACGCTGACGGTTCCGAAGAGACCATTCAGGATGTCATTGACTCCATGAATGAAAAGCAGAAAAACGTTATGTATTATCTGGTTGCAACTGCCAGAGAAGAAAATAAGGAGGATCCCACTATGGCTCACAATGCCTTTGAGGGCGGCGCGAACACGACCGCTCAGCTCACTCGTGAGAACTTCGCTCTTCTTGCGAAGGAAGCCAAAGCCTGCAGCTCCCTGAAGGAAGCCGTTCTGGCTCACATGGACGATATGGAGGGTCTGTCTGATGCCCTGATGCATGCCGACTACGGTATCACCGACATCGAGTATCTGTTCCCCGATGACCGCAATGTTACCCGTCAGCCTCAGTTTATCCAGCGCGACATGACCTGGGTCTCCGGCGTTATGTCCGGTGTCCATCATGTTCCGTTCTCCCGCATCAAGTCTGTGTTCGCTGACATCACTGCCGAGGAGGCCCGCGCCAAGGGTTACCTGAAGGGCAAGCTGAAGAAGGAAGAGGTCTTCACTCTGCTCAAGCGTTCCACCACGCCTCAGACCATCTACAAGAAGCAGAAGCTCGATCGCGATGACATCATCGACATCGTCGACTTCGACGTCGTCGCCTGGCTCAAGAGCGAGATGCGCATGATGCTCAACGAGGAAATCGCCCGTGCGATCCTGGTGTCCGACGGCCGTTCCACCGCCTCCGATGACAAGATCAAGGAAGACAACATCCGCCCGATCTGGACTGATGCGGACCTGTACACCATCAAGGTCGGCATCGACTCCGTTACCTACAATGATGATGACAAGCTGGCCAAGGAGTTCATCCGTCAGTGCATCAAGTCCCGCAAGGACTACAAGGGCAGCGGCAATCCCGCTCTCTACACCACCGAAGAGATGCTCACCAACATGCTGCTTCTCGAGGATGGCATCGGCCATCGCCTGTACAAGACCGAGGAAGAGCTCCGTACCGCTCTGCGCGTGAGCAAGATCGTTACCGTTCCCGTCATGGAGGGTCTGACCCGTGAGGTGACCCATGAGACCGATTCCAAGGCTTACATCCACAGCCTGATGGGCATCATCGTCAACCTGACCGACTACACTGTCGGCGCTGACAAGGGTGGCGCGGTCTCCATGTTCGACGATTTCGATATCGACTACAACCAGCAGAAGTACCTGATGGAGACCCGTTGCTCCGGCGCTCTCACTAAGCCCTACAGCGCCATCACCATCGAGTCCTATGCGGTCAAGGCCGGCGGCTAATTCAAAATGGCGAAGTTTTGTGGGAAAGTCGGCTATGCAACAATGGTCGAAGAGAGCCCAGGCGTATGGATCGAGAAGATCGTTGAACGTCAGCACTTCGGCGATTGGGTGTCGAACACCGCGAAGCTTCAATCTCAGGAAGGTCTGAATGACGATCTGGTGATCGCGAATGATCTGAGCATCGTTGCCGATCCCTATGCCAAAAAGAACTCCCACTCGATCCGTTACGCAACATACATGGGAACAAAGTGGCGGGTGCGTATGGTCAAAGTGGCCTCCCCCCGCCTCACCCTTGTGTTAGGAGGAGTATATAATGACTCGAATGGAAACCAATAGGCGGAAGTTTCATAAACTCCTTCAAAAGCTTCTTGGGTCGGATCAGGTTTATTACCAGAGGCCCGAGAATAAGCAGATGACGTATCCTGCTATTGTCTATAATCGTGATGAGATCAGCAATGGCCATGCAGATAATAGCATTTATAAGCAGGAGTATGTCTATGCTGTCACCGTGATCGATCCGAATCCTGACAGTATTGTCGTTGATAAAGTATCGAAGCTCCCTAGGACTCGATTTGTTCGACATTACACCCAGGATCGTCTCAATCACGACTTGTTTACCATATATTTCTAAGGAGGATCACATCCTATGGCTAATAAGCGTCTTATCTGGGATGCTGTTGGTGAGCGCCTGTTTGAAACCGGCGTGGACCATGGCGTTCTGTACGTTATGGGCGACAACAATACCTATGGCGAGGGCATCGCTTGGAATGGTTTGACCGCGGTCAACGAATCTCCTTCCGGTGCTGAGTCTACCGCTCTGTATGCGGACAACATCAAGTATCTCAACCTGATCTCTGCGGAAGAGTATGGCTACACCATCGAGGCCTACTATTCTCCCGAGGAATTCGACCAGTGCGATGGTCTGGCGAGCCCGGTCGCCGGTATGACGATCGGCCAGCAGAAGCGCAAGATGTTCGGCTTCGTGTATCGTTCTCTGATCGGCAATGACACCGACGGCCAGGATCATGGCTACAAGCTGCACATCTGCTATGGTTGCCAGGCGTCTCCCTCCGAACGCAACCACCAGACGGTCAACGACAGCCCTGAGGCTACCACTCTGAGCTGGACGGTCACCACCACCCCGGTGAATGTGACTGGCTATAAGCCCACTGCGTCCATCGTGATCGACTCCACCAAGATCGATCAGCAGAAACTCGCTGCTCTCGAGGATGTCCTGTTCGGTAAGGATCCCACTACGACGGGTGGCGATGATGGCGTGGCCCCGAAGCTGCTGATGCCCGACGAAGTCATCAACCTTCTTAAGGCCGGCGGCTAAATCTATCTTTACGGAGGGGCCTCTTTGCGGGGGCTCCTCCTATCATTTTTATTTTTTGAAAAGGAGAAAGCACAATGTATAGGAGACCTATCACTTTTACGGATTACGACGGTAATCAGGTTACGGAGAATTTCGAGTTCAATCTGTCCAAGGCTGAGCTCGTGGAAATGGAAGCCGAGTATCCCGGCGGGATGCAGGCTATGATTCAGAGAATTACGAAGGAGCGCGATGGTAAGGCCATCGTTTCGGTCATCAAGGACATCATCCTTCGTTCCTACGGTGAGCGTTCTCTCGACGGTCGTCGCTTCGTTAAGAACGATGACATGCGCGAGAAGTTCTCTCAGACCGACGCATATTCCGAGCTTTTCATGGAGCTCGCGTTGAACCCCGACAAGACGGCTGAGTTCATCAACAACATCATTCCGAAGATCCCTGACGCTCCCAAATCGGCGGAGTAAATTCAAAATGGTTGAAATGGAGGCTAGGGAATGCTTCGGCTGACGATACCTGAACAAGAGGTGTTCAACGATGAAACACAAGAGTTTAGCTTTACTAAAGAAGTAACGCTCCAACTTGAACATTCTCTAGTCTCTATTTCGAAATGGGAAGCCAAATGGCACATTCCCTTTCTTCGTAGGGAACCGATGACTCGTGAGCAGACGATTGATTACATTCGCTGCATGACGATCACCCAGAATGTTCCAAAAGAAGCGTACGAATTCTTGACAAATGAGAATATTAAGACCGTTATGGCGTATATCGACGATTCGATGACGGCCACCACCGTGAGACATCGTAAGAAATCAACTTCTCGGGATGTTGTCACGTCTGAACTCATCTACTATTGGATGGTAACACTTAATATTCCCTCGCAATATGAGAAATGGCATTTGAACCGGCTTCTGACACTAATTGACGTGTGCAATGTGAAGAATGGAAAACCCGAAAAGATGTCTCGTCGAGAGACCGCTGACGAGTATCGTTCCATCAATGCTCGCCGACGTGCAGAAGCCAAATTGGCTAGGAGATAACAGCAATGGCCCTTGTCGTTATGAAACAATCCGGCAGTTTGAAGAACTTTGAAGGGTTTCTTTATAAAAACCGGAAAAGGCGTCTCTACCAACTGCTGAACGAATATGGCAAGCAGGGGGTTGAACTTCTTCGTGATGCTACACCGGTGGATACGGGTAAAACTGCGACCGGATGGGATTACGAAATCGAGGTAAGCTCCCAAGGTGTTTCGCTTTATTGGGTCAACAATAACATGAACGAGGGAGTTCCTATTGCTATTCTTATACAATATGGTCATGCGACTCGAAATGGTTCCTATGTGCAAGGCATTGATTACATCAATCCGGCATTAAGACCCCTGTTCGAGTCTATGGCTACTAAGCTCTGGAAGGAAGTGAGTTGACGATGGCAACTAGTATTGACTATAGAATTGTCGAAGCTCAATTTCGAAATTCGAATTTTGAGAAGAATATTGCCCAGTCGACTGAGTCTCTGGAGCGATTCAAGCGATCCCTCGACGTCGATCAGCAGGCTAAGAGTTTAGAGAAACTTGACAATGCTGCTGATCTGGCTGGTATGAAGGGACTCGCACAGCAGGTTGACAAAGTAGCAGACAAATTTTCTGCTATGGGCGTTGTCGCATTTACCGCTCTTCAGCGCATCACAAATGCGGCAATCGATACCGGCGTTTCTTTGGTTAAATCACTTTCGATTGATCAAGTCACCGCAGGCTGGAACAAGTACGAGCAAAAGACGTCCAATGTTCAGACGCTCGTTAATGCAACCGGCAAGTCTGTTGACGAGATCAATGGATATTTAGAGAAGCTTATGATGTTCTCGGATGAGACATCGTATGACTTCACGACAATGGCACAATCTCTTGGTCAAATGGTCACCAGTGGTGGTGACATCGATCATCTGATTCCGATGATTGAGGGTATTGCGAATGCAACCTCTTTCGCGGGTAAAGGTGCCGCAGAGTTCTCTCGCTCCATTTACAACCTAAACCAGTCTTACGGTCAAGGATTCTTGACCCTTATGGACTGGCGAAGTGTCGAACTTTCCGGCGTTGCGTCTCAGCAGCTGAAAGAGACATTTATCGACGTTGGCAAAGCCCTCGGTACTTTGGATAAAAACGGGAGAACTGCAAAGGGTACTCTTGTTGATATCGGTAACTTCTCGACTACACTTGCCGATAAGTGGGCTTCTCGAGAGGTTATGGAGCAGGCATTCGGTCGCTTTGCTCAAGTAACAGAAGCGGCCTATAAGCTTGTTCAAAATGGTATGGCTAATACTTATAGTGAAGCCTATGCCATGCTGGATGGAGCTTTCGAGCAGGTTTACTATCGTGCAGCGTTGGCTGCTCAGGAAGCCAAGACATTCGGAGAAGCTATCAACTCCGTTAAGGATGCTGTCAGTTCTGGCTGGATGACCACCTTCGATTATATTTTCGGTGGTTATGATAAGGCGAAAGAAATCTGGACAAATCTGGCGAATGATTTGTGGGATGTCTTTGCCGCTCCGGCACAGGAACGAAATAGTATCCTGAAGGAGTGGGTTGAGCTTGGTGGTCAGACTGCTTTATGGGAAGGTTTGACGAATATTTTCAAATCGCTCTTGAGTGTCATTGAAGCTGTTCGAGAGGGATTTAGCGAGATATTCCCCGCTAAGACGGGTCGGCAGTTAGCGGATCTTACATTCCGATTCCGGGACTTTAGCGAGAAACTTATTGCGAGCGAAGATACGCTGGCGAAAGTGAAAGAAGTTGCATCCGGTCTTGCGTCGATTCTCAAGTTACTGATCACTCCGATTAAACTTGTTTTGGGGTTAGTTGGAAAGATTATAACGCAGGCTGCTCCGCTTACAAGTTACCTTCTTTCTTTCTCTGCGACCATTGGCGGTTTGTTAACGAATCTTGTTAAGATGGTTGATGAATCGCGAGTGATCGAAGGTATATTTGCTACGCTAAAGAGTGCGATAGAAGCTGTTGGCGGGGCGTTCATGTTCCTCGGCGGAATGATTTCTACGAGCATTTCTGCTTTTACGGGAATCAACGTCCTTAACATTAACAATGTCACAACGTCTCTTGCCGAGATTCCTCCGATTGGTGAGCAGATCGCTAAGGTATTTGACACCATTGGCGAATCTGGAAAGAATGCATTCGGTAAGGCATCCCAGTGGGTATCTCAGTTGAAGGGCTGGGCATCAAGTGCCGCTTCGACGATTGGGTCGTTCGCGAAATCCATTGGAACCACGTTGAAGCCTATCGGAGATCGCATCAAATCGATTTTCGAAGGTGTTACCTTAACGGATGCAATTGGTACAACACTTCTTTTCGGTCTTTATGAGCAGATAAAGAAGATTGCTAAGGCATTTGCTGCAATGAAAACCAATTGGGCTGGCGTTGCTAAGGCACTCACTAATGTTCTCAATACGGCTGGCGATACATTAAAGGCCTTCCAGAACAAAGTAAATGCTGAAGTTCTTAAGTCGATTGCTATCTCGATTGGCATCTTGGCCGCTTCTTTGTTCGTGATTTCTCGTGTAAAGCCTGAAAACATGGGTAAATCTCTTGCGGCTGTTGCCTTACTCTTTGGTGAACTGACTGCTATTCTCGGCATTATGAGCGGTAAGAAAATGACTGCTGGTAAGGCCGAGCTTCTTACATTGTCCGGCGCTCTGATCGGTATGTCTGTTGCTATTTCGATTCTGGCTGGCGCTTTGGCCAAGTTGACTGAAGCGGCAAGTGATACGTGGACATTTGCAAAGGCAACCTATGCCATAAAGAGCCTCCTTGTAACAATAGGTCTTGTTGGAATCGCTCTTTCTCGTGGTGTTGGTGATAAGCAGGTTATGAAACTTGCTATTGTCTTTCTATCCTTGGCTACCGCTGTTCGAATTCTTGCAAGCGCATTCCAGGCATTCGATGGAATTAGTTGGGCGGAATTCGGAATGGGGATTGCATCCTTGATTATTGGAATCGGTGCCATAACTGGTTCTATTGCTGTCATGAAGGTTATCCCCGGTCAGCTTTCCAGTGTAGCATCGAGTCTAATTGCATTCGGACTGGCACTGTCTGCATTGATATTACCGATTAAGATTCTTGGAGAGATGGATTCTAAGAATCTTCAGCAAGGTCTAATTACCACTGCAAAACTTCTCGTTGGTGTCGTCGCTTCGATCAGTGGCATATCCATTGCTATGAAGGGATTTGCTGGTATTTCTGGAAAAGGCATGATGGCGATAACACAGGGGTCTCTTGCTGGATTAGCTAAGAGTCTCCTTGCTTTGTCCATTTCTATCTCCTTGCTGGTTGTTCCTCTTCGTATTCTTGGTGCATTGCCAATCGAACAGATTCGGCAGGGATTGATATCCATCGGACTTCTGATGGGTGGAATAACTGCCAGTTTGTCGATCATGGGTAACAATAATGTTGCTGGAACGGCAAGTGGAATACTGGCATTTGCACTCGCACTCAATATGCTGGTTATTCCGATCAAGGCTTTCTCTACTCTCAATCTTACCGAAATTGGAGCAGGTCTTTTAACTCTCACTGGAGCTATTGCCCTTATGCTCGGTTCAGCATTCGGATTAGGTGTTCTGGCTAAAACGTTTGCTGGTCTGGAGAAATCCATGTTGGCGTTCGGTCTTGCTGCACTTGGTGTAGGTGCTGCTGTTGCCGCTTTGTCCGTCCTTTTAGGTACCTTGTCTGCAATTGGTGCTGCTGGTGTAGCGGCCATTGTGGCAGCCATTGCCGCATTCTTCCAAGCAGTCAAGGTCATGCTTCCCGTTATCGAGGAAGGATTGACTGATATTCTCATCACCATCGGACACGTTCTCAAGAGAGGCGCTCCGGCTGTTGTTGAGGGTCTTATCGTTATGTTCGACGAGGCCATGAAACAACTTCGCGAGTATGCGCCTTCGATGATTGCAAGTCTCGGTGATCTGATCGTCATTCTCATCAACGGACTAAGCACTTACGCTCCTCAAATCCGAGATGCTCTGAAGAGTTTGTTCGCTGTCTGGTTCGGCGACACGAGTCGCGAAGAGGTCATCCTTGATATTCTTGCATCTGCAACGGCTCTTGTCGCTGTTCTTAAGATGCTAAGTATCGCTAAGGCATGGGGCAAGGATGCTATCATCGGAGCTGGATTTGCAGCCGCTGCTACTCTGATTCTTGGTGGAGCATTGGCCGTCCTCGAGAAACTCGGCAATACGGACAAAATGCTGACAGCTGCTTTGGCTCTGGGTACCATCATAACAGCCATGAGCGTAGCAATGCGAGTTGCAGCTCCCCTTGGAGAGATGGGTCTCGGTGCGCTTAAGGGCATTGGCATGGTCGTAGCGGTTGTTGCGGCATTAAGCACTCTGTTTGGCGCATTCCAGGCTTTCTTTGGTGAGAATGAAGTTGTTAAGAAGATCATGGATGGCAACGTCAAATTCATGGAATACATCGGTACTGCTCTTGGATCCTTTATCGGGGGTATTAAGAAAGGCATTTCTGATGTAGTCGGTGCGAAAGACTCGTTCCTTACGAAGTTCGGCAAAGACCTTAAGGAATTCTGGTCGAATGCGTCGGTCTTCTTCCAGGGAATCAATGGTCTGAAGGATAGCGTATTCAGTAATATGGTATCTCTTGGCGAAGCCATGCTGATATTTACTGGAACGAAATTCTTGGACGGTCTTGCCTCGATCATTGGCAGAAGCGACCTACTTGACTTCTCGAAGCAGTTGGCCAATTCTGCTCCATATCTCAAGACGTTCTATACCGAGGTTGGCACGATTGATCAGTCTTCTATCGAGAATGCGATCTATGCAATCGGTGGTATGGCAGAGGCGGCATCTAAGATTCCGACATTTGGCGGCCTCAAGGGTGCGGTCTTTGGCAATTCCTTTATCGCTTCGTTCGCCGCTGAACTGGATTTGGCGGCACCGCATATTAAGGGCTTCTTGACTAAGAGTGAGGGTCTCCCCGCGGATAGTAAGACGCTAGTCGACATGGTATCTGACATTGTCACAACAATGGCAACTGCCGTAGCCGTCACGCCGAAATATTCCGCGTTTAAAGCGTTCTTCACCGGTGAGAATCTAATCTCTTTGTTTGCAGCAGAGCTTGCTTTGGCGGCTCCAAACATGATCGATTTCCTGACTATTATGGCTGGTGCCCCGGTCAATAGCAGTGAGATCGCCATGAAGACGAGCAACATCATTGCGAATCTCGCTGTAGCAGTCAATCAAGTTCCGAATACGGGTGCTGGTCGTAGTAAGGGTTCGCTTAGCAATTTCGCAAAGCAGCTCAAAGACATGGGCGAGGCACTGGTCCAATATTCGGATGTCGTTGCCGAAGTGAATACCAGCGCAATGGATGCCGCTTCTGAAGCGCTTGCCAATCTCGTCAAGTCCATTCAAAATGCCGATGTTTTAACGACAATTCAGCAGAGAATGAGAGATGTTGAGTCCGGTATCTATTCCGTGGTGACCAACATTGCCAACAACATCTTCACTCAGTTCTCAAATCGTACGGCCGAGTACAAAGACATCGGTATGAATTACCTTAAGGGTATCCGTAATGGTCTTATGGATGTGCCTACCGTCAATTCTCTTACCGGTGCTGCTCGTGATGTTGCAAAAGCCATCGATCGTACCGTTCGGGATGAGCTTGATATTCACTCTCCTTCCGGACAGGGTAAATTGATCGGCAAGTATTACGATATGGGTGTCCGTTATGGTCTCGACGGTAGTAAGAAGACCGTTCTTCTTGCTGCTCGAAACCTTGCAAATGAGATGCTGAAGAATGGTGAGATCACTTACCAGGAGCTCCAGGAGGTCTATAACAAATTCAACACCTCTATTGCGAGTGCCGAGAATAAGCGTCTGTTTGTACTGAATGCCGCCAATCGTGCATCTATGGGCGAACTCAAGGAGATCGTCGGTGATGGCTACGATGATATTGTCAAAGAGACATATGATGCGTTCCATAAAACCGGAACAGCCATCGATGAATCTTCTGACGTACTCGCTGAAAAAGCGGGTGTCGCCGGTGCAAAAGTCGGAAATAGCTTCATCAGCAGACTCCAGTCTCAACTCTCTGCTCTTAGCACGTCTCTCACCAGTCGTTCTCTTGAGTATCAGGTTTGGGATAAGCTCTATGGCGATACGGCAAGTGATGCAGACAAGCGTGCCGCGAATGCTGCTCTCTTAGAGTCTCAACTTGCGCTTCAAACGCAGCGTCTTGAAAAGGCCGGTGAAGAATATACCGAGACCGTTAAGGCATATGGTAAAACCTCCGATGAAGCGGCTGCTGCATATAACAAGCTTCTCCAAGAGCAAATCGCTACTGCCGAGAAGGCTCAGGAATTGCAGTCCTCTCAGCAGACTGTCGTGGATAATAACCGTTCTGCTATACGTGAGTATGCGAAGTGGATGGCTGAGTACAAAGACGGTCTTCTCGAGATGGGCTTTTCCATGGAAGAAATCCAACGTGCGGCACAGCGAGATACCGGCTACGATCCGAGTATCGTAATGACTGGCATTTCGAATGCTACTTCTGTGGCTACCGATGCGATGGAGAAGGTCAAGCAATCGTTCGCAAACTCTGCAAACGACGTTGCTGGCTCTCTGACACCGATCTATCTCGAATACGGTAAGAAGTCTGCTGAAGCACTCGGCGAAGGAATTCAAAATGGAAGCCAAAAAGTCGAAAATTCGACGGTTGACATCCTTGAGAATACTGCTGAAGCTGCTAGTGTTCAGACCTCGAAATTCGTTCCTGTTGGCGAAGTGATCTGTGAGAAGATTGGTGAAGGAATTGACAATGGTAGTTGGATTGTAACGGATAAAATCAATGCGATGCTGAGTCAAGTTAGCTTCTCGGCTGGCTCCGGAACAACTGCCTATGCCAACAATCTTGCATCTGGTCTCCAAGTCATCAATAGCGATGTGATGGACAATCTGGATACCTCGCCTACCATTACTCCGGTTATCGACGATAGTAAGGTAAAGTCTGGAGTTAGTACGATTGGTTCGCTTATTTCTGGTCTTGTCCCTGGTAATCGTGCGCTTGGTCTGATCTCCGTGATCGCCGATGGAGCGCGTGATACCGCAACGGGACTGGCCACTAGTAATGTGACCAACAACTACAGCTTCAATCAGACCAACAATTCGCCGAAGTCGCTGACTCGTGCGGAGATCTATCGCGACAGTAAGAACCTCTTCTCTCAGATGGAGAGCAAAACAACTTAAGGGAGTGAGCTTAGTTTGATCAAGTCTTTGACTGTTACGAATCCCAAAGGCGAGACTTTGAAACTCGAGCTCGCCAATCCGGACCCCTCTGGTCTTATCGTTCAGAAGATCGAGGGGCTCGGACCCCCTAAAGCCAATATCAACACGACCGAATTGGCTACTTTAGACGGTAGCCTTTTCGCGTCATCTCGTGCTACGAATCGCAATATCGTCATCAATCTCGCATTCCTCTTTGCTCCAACGATCGAAGATGCGAGACAAAAGACGTACAAATTCTTCCCGATCAAAAAGCCGATCACTGTGGAGATCGAGACGGACAATCGACAGGCGACCATCACGGGCTATGTCGAGTCCAATACGCCTGATATTTTCTCTCAGGCTGAAGCCACTCAGATCTCTCTTGTCTGTCCAGACCCCTATTTCTACGAAGTGGGCGGAAGTGAAAAGGTCTATACGAAAGTACAGCCTAATTTCGAATTCCCCTTCTCGAATGAAAGTCTGACACAGAATCTCATCGAATTCGGCATCATTACGGAAGATCCCCGTGCGATTCTCAACTATATTGGTGATGTAGATACAGGCACGCTCATCACTATCCATGCACTCACCACTCCTGGCGACATTACGCTCTACAATGTCGATACGAGAAGATCGTTTAAGATATTTGACGATCGAATCAAGACCATTACCGGTGCCTCATTTGGTGCTGGCGATGATATTCTCATTTCGACAATTAAGGGCGAGAAGTATGTCCGGCTATTGCGCGATGGCGTGGAGACGAATATCATTTCAGCAATCGACCTCTCTTCCGATTGGTTCCAGCTTTCGAATGGAATCAATACGTTCAGCTTCGTTACCAAGGAAAAAGAGGCGAATATCGCTGTGACATTCACTTATAAGAATGCATTTGGAGGTATCTAATGGATACGTTTATCTTGGACGCTGCTTATAAGGCGGTTGCTGTCTTAGATACCTTCCAGTCAAGGATTTGGACAGATCGGTATAATCGGTATGGGGATTTCGAGGTTTATATTCCCGCCATTATGCCGGTTTGTTCTTTCCTGCAAGAAGGGTATTACTTATATTCTCCCGACCTTAGCAATCGGATGATGATCATTGAGGACATTCAGCTTAAGTGCGATCCCGAGGATGGTGACTTCTACACTGTTACCGGTCGTTCTCTTGAGAGTATCCTTGCGAGACGTGTCATCTGGGGCTATCGGGAGATTAAGGGTAATTTGCAGGAGGGCGTAAAAGCCCTGTTGAACGAAAATGTGATCAATCCAACCAAAATGACTCGGAAGATTCCGAATTTCGAGTTCCGCGATTCGACAGACAGCCGGATTACGAGTTTGACGTTGGATGCACAGTATTTTGGGGATAATCTGTACGAGGTCATTGCCGCGATTTGTGATGAGAAGAGTCTTGGATTCCGAGTCCTTCCGAATTTCACGAATGGCGGGCTTATCTTCGAGCTCTTCAAAGGGGTCGAGCGAGCATTGGACCAGACGGTGAATCCCTATGTCATCTTCTCTCCTGACTTCGATAACTTCATCTCCAGCAACTACTTAGAAACCACTTCGAATTACAAGAATGTGGCATTGGTTGGTGCTGACGGAGAAGGGTCTGCTCGGAAATATATCGATGCCTTTGACGGTAATGCCGAGCCAAGTGGACTTAGCCGCAGAGAGACCTTTACGGACGCTTACGGTGTGTCGAAGGATGAGGAGACAACGGAGGATGATTACAACAAGCAGCTTAAGCAGAAGGGTTTGGAGGAATTGGCCGATTTGAAGGTCACGAAGGCTTTTGAAGGCGAGATCGACAGCTCTAGACAGTACGTTTACGGACGCGATTTTGGAATTGGTGACGTTGTACAGGTTACCAATAACTATGGACAATCCGGGAAATCTCGCGTTTCAGAGATCGTTATGTCCGAAGATGACACCGGTTTCATCATTACCCCGACGTTTACAGCGGAATAAAATCTTCTATGTAGGAGGAAATTCAAAATGGCATTCACTTGCGGTTTCTTTAACTCGCAAAATGGCGATCGCAAATACAACGCCGAACAGATGTCCTCGATTTTCGATGGCCTGATCAAGGATGGCGTTTATGATACGGTCGGCGATATTTTTGCAGTTACTCCGGGTACGGGAATGCAGGTTCTGGTCGGTTCTGGCCGTGCTTGGTTTGACCATACGTGGAATAACAATGATGCGCAGTATCCGCTGGCCATTACGGCTGCCGATGTGAGTCTGCCTCGTTATGATGCGGTGGTCCTCGAGACCAACCATAGCGATACGGTCCGTACCAATCGTCTTCGTGTTCTGACCGGTACCCCTGCGAGTAATCCCGTTAAGCCGACTATGACGTCGACTGCCAATGTCAAGCAGCATCCGCTGGCCTATATCAAGGTTACGGCTGGTGCAACGGCGATTACACAGAGCATGATTCAGGTGGTCGTCGGCACTTCCGAGTGCCCCTTTGTCACCGGTATCATCGATACGGCTCAGATTGACGCCCTGTTCCAGCAGTGGAATGGCGAATTCAATGAATGGTTCGAGAATCTCAAGGCTCAGCTGAGTGACAATGTCGTCGCCAATCTGCAGGGCCAGATCGATCAGAAAGTTGCTAAGGCCGATGTGGCGACCACTGCTGACATTGAAGCAGGCACCTCCACCACCAAATGGGTCACACCCAAGGGGTTGAAAGAGGCGGGGATTGGACGAGACTCTAATGGAGCTATTATTACTACATCAAAACGAATAAATGGATTTAAAAATAAGAGTTCTGGTATTTTTTTACCAGCTGTATCTAATTCTAACCCCTGGTCAAATTTATATTATCCGACAAACGGCGTCTCGAGTGCTCAAGCCTCAGCAGATAGTAGTACGGTAAACAAAATATGTTTTTATAATCAGGCAGACGATTCTTTTTACTTTTTTGCAAATCTGTCTCAGGATGGTTCGTATCAGAAATATTTATCTAAAATATCGAGAACAGATGCCATAAATAAAAACTATAATGTATCCCCTGTCTTCAATATAGGAAGCGGACAATACACTAATATAGATGGATCGGTAGTTATTCCCGGATGTGTAGATTATTCTTGTATTTGGTATGATATAAATTATTCCGGTAGCAATAGCTATCGTGGCCTATACGATCTAAAATACAATCGTACAAAGACCGTAACTACTTCGTATAGCGATTTGTTCGTTTTGAAGGACTACGTTATTATGAAATCTGGTTCTTCGTCATTCCGTTCATTCGAACGGACAAGCAATACGACAGGATCCGATGTTTCTAATAATTATATAAATCAGATCCTTGGTGGAATAAATAATACATTTTATTCATGGGGGCTTCTTAATGGAACTGGTAAAGTTGCCCAAGTAAGGAAATATGTATGGAATGGTTTATCCATTAATACTCCACCGACGATGACCGTTGTACAAGAAATTACTCTTGCAAGCAACTCCTATCCAAATATGACTCCGATCTGTCACGATGATCGCTATGCCTATGGTATTCTAAGTAATGACAAGAGCCTTTATTCTAAAATCTGTGTAGTTGATATGCTGGGGGATACGACAAATATACAGGCAGTTGTCGAAGCAGAACAATTTCAAATTGATAGCACTTCAAAAATTGGATATCTCGGATCTTCTAACGGATGGCATTATGCAATTATGCCCGAATATATAATGAAATTCAATAGTTCTGGAAATACAATAATTATTCCTATAAGCGGACTACCTATAGTTCCAGAAATGTCAGGTCATGCATCAAAACCGGTAACCGTATACCCGGGGAAAATATATTCTATTTATGGATATTTCGATCCTGACACTCATGATCTTTCGGCTTATTATGCTGAGGGTAACCCCTCGTTATATGCCGGTCATCGCCAGAACACTGGTTATAATTTATATAATAATTGGCTATACCCCTCCTTCAAGTTCCCATATTTAATAGATTATTTAGGAGGAACATTTGATGAATCTATTCCAAAAGTATTAGGAGGAATCGATTCTGATAATTGGGTTTTGTCTCTGACAAATGAACCAAAATATATTGTGGAGGCTGATTAAATGTACATTAAGTGGATTAGCAAAGATAGATACGAGTTGTCTAGTGAAAAACTTGATGAATCTTATCAACTTTTAAATGATAACTCGCTTTTAAATTTTTCTAAGGTCGAAACCCCCGAATTTAAGAATCCCGAGATCGAACTCCTCAAGCAGCAGCTCAAGGCGGCTTCGGACCAGAACGAATTCCTGGAGGACTGCATTGCCGAAATGGCGGAGATCGTCTATGCGTAAGGTTCTCGCCAATTTGGCGTTAAACCTATATCTATTTCTAGAGAAAGGAGATCGTGAAATGATGGCTATGCTTTTCGCTCAGCGCGTCATTCTCGGCAAGACCGAGTTCGAGCAGGTGCCCAACAAGCTTAAGCAGCAGGTTGCGGACATCCTGATCAACGAGTGCGGTTTGCCCGAGCTGGTGACCGAGGAGTACGGTGGCACGAAGAAGGTCGAGGCCTAATTCGCTCCGTAACTGTCTTATCCGAATGAGATAGGGCAAAGAAAAAGAGGGGTTGCGCCATTCGCGACGTTTCCCCTCTCTTTTCTTTTTATCACGCCCATCTAAGCGAAGAGGCGGATCGCGAAAGAAACATGCACTTTTCTTTTTCTCCTTTATCGAAGTAATTGGAACACGCGAAAAATACAACTTCTATTATGGAAGAAAGGAATATACTTATATACAATTTATGGAGGTATTTATTATGAAGACGAATAAGAATATTATTGGAATGATTATTTCTTGGATCCTTATAGCAGTAGCAATGGCAACTATTATGGTTGGCACAGCATTGTATATGCTTGGTTTTGGTATTAGTATCAAAGACGGCATTTACAAAGAATGTACTAGCACATATGACTTGTTTACTTACCGCTATACGAATCTGGCATTTGATGACATCGTAATGTTTGAAGCGGCTAACGATAATGCGATTCTATTAGCAGCATATGGATATCATCCTTCTTCCGTAGAGATTAGAGGTTAACAACCTCTTTTCTCTTTTCGTCTGTCTCCTAGAGATTAGAGTGCGCGAAATTTGCAACTTCTATAATGGAGATAATTCCAAAATTATATTTTATGGAGGTATTGAATTATGATGAAGAAGTATCGTGAATGGGCGGCTAAACCGTATACCAGAGGTGACATGGTGAAGAGCATGAAGTGGTCACTGATCATTACGTTGATCTGTGAGGCCGTGCTGTGGACCTGGTATTACTGGGATACCATTGTCTGCTGGTTCGAGAGTGTCAAACTCAAGTTCAAGAAGCATAAGAATAATGAGAGTGATCTCTTTGAGGATGAGGGCTAACAAGCCCTCTTCTTCTTCGCGCAATTTTTTCAATGACTTTAATGGAGATAGTTCCAAAATTATATTTTATGGAGGTATTAGAAATGACGAACGATTATTTGAAGATGTTATTTGAGAAGGAGGAAGACGTCCGTAATCGTACGAATCGGCTTATGAATCGCTCGAAGGAGAGAGATGACGTGGAACACATGTCTGACTCGGAATTCGAGGAGAAGAGGCTTTCGTACGGTCTGGCGACTGATCTGATCGAGGAAAACAAACTTCTTTGCCGAATCATCGTTGACGTTGCTAACAAGCAAGACATTATTTTGGAGAAACTCGAAAAACTGGAGAACAGGGCCTAACAAGCCCTTTTCTCTTTAATTTACGGTTATATGAAGTGTGATTGATTAGTTCACGCGAAAAATACAAGTCCTATTATGGAAACAAAGCACTACATTTTATCAATAAAAGGAGAATTATGATGTATCGTCAGATGATTAACTTTATCGAACTAATGGTAGTCTCGTTAATGGCTCTTGTCGCAACAAGCATTAGCATGTTAACGTGGTACCAGATTGTCGGTATGTTCTTCGCTGCTATATTCATGTTGTTCATCAGCATTGAATTGGAGTGTGGAGAAAGCAAAAAGGAGGAGCTCTAACAAGGGCTTCTCTTTTTCTTCTATCTCGAAGAGATTGGAGTACGCGAAATTTACAATCTACTTTATGGAGGTGATATGAATGATCCTATTCACAATTTTACTCTGCGGTATCATTGCATTGGCGGTGGTCACGGCGTTGATCGTCCTGACCGGAGGCACAGTGTTTATGCTCATCGCAGGCGATTTAATCGTGTGTATCGCGATTTTCTACGCACTGTTCAAAAGGAAGAAGAGGTCCTAACAAGGCCTCTTCCCTTTACGCAGAATTTACAACTTCTATTATGGACATAAGTCCACATTAAATTATGGAGGTAATATTTATGAAAACGTTTCTTAGTTTCGTTGCTGGTGTTTGCATTGGAGCGATCGGTTTTGCATCGATCGACTACTATCTGCTAAGCACCGATGAAGACTACGCCAAACGTCAAATGATGTTTGCTGGCTATGATCATGTGTTTCTGATTAAGTCCAAGGAGGAGAAGGCCAAGTAAGGCCTCTTCTCTTTATTTTTGAAAGGAGTAAATATGACGAGAAAAGAATGGATGAAAGAGCATTATCCGAATGTTGTTCAAGATCATTTTATAGGAGGAGTCCAAAGCTGTCCGGGTGATTATTCGACCCTTGTATTGGTAGACAAATCGATCTCTCAAACGAATCCATGTCTACGATGTCCCAAAGAGTTTAATATACGTGAGACCTGCGCCGAATGCTGGAATCACGAAATAGAGGAGGTAATAAAATGAAATTCAACTGGAAAAAGGAAATCCGTCTGGCACAGCGATGGTTAAAGCGAAATGGATCAACTATCTCCTCGTTTGCGGCGTCGGTAGGTGTCATCGCAACTGGCTATTTGGCCTATAAATCCTGTGATGACAAATTTCAAATCCAATACGAGACGGATTTCGAAGAACTTACCGTAAAAGAAACGGGTAAGGTCTTCTGGAAGCCGGTTCTTTGCGGTGGACTTACCATCACTTGCATCTGGCTGGGGCACGGTTTAGATCAAAAGCAGATTGCCGCCATGACGGCGGCTTATGTCACGCTTCGTAAGTCTTATCAGGAGTATCGTGATGAAATCCGAGCAACGAATCCTGAACTCGATAAGATGGCACGAGAGAATATTGCTCGTTCTCATTGGGATAAGACATATCCAAATGAAGATGAACTCTATTGGGATGCTATCTCGGAACGCTACTTTACAGCAAGTCCCCTCGTTGTCGAAAAAGCAAAGTACAGCCTCAATAAGCTCTTCCAGCAAACTGGAGTCGTGACAATCAATGACTTCTATGGATTCCTTGGTATCGAGAAGGTCCCTGGCGGCGACGAACGTGGCTGGGATGTTGGTATGTTCGATGCTATTGTGTCCATGTGTCTGGAGGATTACTGGATCGACTTTATGGATGAGGAACCCTATGAGATCGACGATGGTGAGGGTGGCACGGTGAAAGTCACGGCAATTGAGACTCAGTTCTATCCGGTCCCTCTCCACTAATCCACGCGAAATTTGCAAGTTATATTATGGAAGAGGAATATAGCTCATAGGAGTAGAGCGCTACCGAATGGTAGAGGTGGTCGATTCGAGTTCGGCTATTTCTCTTTAAAAAGAAAAGGTAGACAATCAGTACTAATGAAAATTAGGAAAAATGACTCGCTATCCCAAGCGATCCGAATTAGGCTTCGGACTTTTCTTTTCCTCCTGTCTCGAAGAGATTGGAGTACGCGAAATTGGCAAGACCTATTATGGAAAGGAGGTAAGAACAGATGACAAAGAAATGGAATGTGCTTGCTAACGTCGGTCTCGCTTGTACAGCGATTCTGAGTATCATTACCGGAATCATCGAACAACGACAGATGGAGGAGCAGATCCGTGAAACAGTCGACGAGGTTCTCGCCGAACGCCAAAATGAAGAGAGCTAACAAGCTCTCTTCGCTTTTGAAAGGGGATTAGAAATGGAATACGGCATCACTATTTACTGTGAGAGTGACGAACTCAAATGTTTAGTCGGAGCAAAGATTCATGATCAACTTCGCGGAAATCCGTACTATATTAATAGTCGAATTATTTTAAATATTGATCATACGACTCGTGTTAATATTTGGATTCAATTCGGCGTTGAGATTCCGTCTTGTCTTGAAATGAGCAATATTGACAAGATTGTGAAAGAGTGTAAGGAGGCTCTGAAATGAAGAAAATCCCTATGAAAGCGATCGGTAACTCGATCAAGGTCTATATGACCAAGCATAGTCCTGAAATTCTGACTGGCATTGGTATCGGAGGATTCCTTACGACCATCGGCATGACGATGAAAATTGCACCGAGAGCCAAAGCGGAAATCGAGGATGCAGAGTACTATGCAGACAAGTACAATGAGCCGATTCGTACGCGTGATCGTGTGAAGATCTATGCGAAGAATTATTGGCCTGTTGCACTGTCTACTGGTCTCAGTACCGCTTGTATCGTGATGGGTAATCGTCAGCAGCATAAGCGTAACGCAGCACTTGCGGCTGCTTATACCATTTCACAGGAGACTCTGAAGGACTATCAGTCTGCCATTACAGAGTCCCTGGATGAGAAAAAGGCCACCGAGATTCGAGAGAAAGTTGCGCAGAAGACATCCGAACGGGTGCCTGCAAACGATCAGGAGATCCCATACGTCCCTTCTGGGAAGAGTCTCTATTTCGATCGCTGGTCCGGACGATATTTCGTATCCGACCGAGAGACATTGCGTGAGATTTGTAACAATCTGTCCCGACAAATGTTGGGGGATATGTACATAACACTCAACGATGTCTACGATGCGATCGATTTGGATCGTATTCCATTCGGTAATGATATCGGATGGGACGTCAATAAGTCCTTCATTGAACCGATGTTCAGTTCGAAGCTCAATGAGAAGGGAGAACCCTGTGTTGTGTTCGACTATGCGACACAGCCAGAAGTTCTCAAGTAAAGCACGCGAAATTTACAAGATGTATTATGGAGAAATCCACAACAAAATTTTTATGGAGGTATTCTAAAATGGAAGAGAACAATGTTGTCATGGAGAACGAGGAGCTCGAGACCGAAACGGTTCCGGCGGAAGAAACCTATGATGAGTCCAACGGTGGCAGCACCCTGATCGGTGTCGCAATCGGCGTGGCGGGAACTCTTGGTGCCCAGTGGGTGTACAAGAAGGCCCTCAAGCCGCTTGGTGGCAAGATCAAGGATGGCATCGCTGCTCACAAGGCTAAGAAGCTGGCCAAGAAGGAGAGCAAGGCGGATACGGACAACGACTCTGCTGAGGAGTAATCCGAGCAAGTTGTGATTCGACGAGCGTTGAGACCTAACAAGGTCTCTTCGCTTTTCATTTTTGGAGGTTGTATGAACGAATATCGATATAAGGGTCCAGTCCGGAACTTGTTTGGTGATATCCGAAAGTCGTCATGGGATTCTGTGACGATGGCGGTTAGCAAAGAGAAGGCACTGTCGAATCTCTGCTATCGGTATTCGGTCATCAACAAATGTCCGGTTTGGGAAGTCAAGCTAAACCCGAAATACCTCACTATGGTGCGAGAAGGAGTGTAACAATGGCAGAATACCCGAACAATTCAAATGCCGCACGGAATGAGACGCCGGAGAATCCGAAAAAGGAGATCAATAAGGTCTCTTTATCTGCTCCGGCAAAGACAAAGAAACGTTCTCCATTAAGTAAGATCGGAGACAACATCCTCTCAGACGATCGCGGAAGCATTGGCAGCCATATTTGGAATGACGTGGCCGTTCCGATGTTGAAGGACTTCTTTGCCAATTCTCTGACGGATGCGGTCAACATTATATTCTACGGTTCAACTCGTCGAAGCGACCGGAGACCTGGAGGAACCTATGTCAGTTATCGTACGGACTATGGTTCCTATAGTCGCGATCCCAGACGAGATGATCCTCCCCAGCGTAGAAGCGCCTATGACTTCGATGAATTCTCGTTCAGAACTCGTCGCGATGCAGAAGGCGTTTTGGATGAACTGGATAACATCCTGAGACGCTACAAGATCGTCTCGGTTGCGGACTTCTATGAAGTGGTCGATCAGACTCCTCCGTTTACTGCCCATCGTTATGGTTGGACAGATCTGCGTCAGGCGGATATCGCAAGTGGCCGAGATGGCTATTATATTCGTATGCCGAAGCCGGCACCGCTGGATTAAAGGAGTGACCATATCATGATCACAACGAAAAAGGAATTCTATAGCGATCCATCAACGTTATATTTGGTGAAATCTCGCATTGAGACGCTAAAGCGTATGGCGGACCGTTACGGACGTATTACTGTGCATGATGTCCAAATAATATTCGGGAAACTCGATGGCGATTGGACGACTTTGGACGCAGTCTCACATGGATGGGATAACACGCGATTCTTTATCCCGGTTTGGCTGAAAGACGGATGGTATGTTGTCATGCCGGATCCTAAGAAATTTTAAGAAAGGGTAAAAGCACAATGAAACTCTCTACCAAGACAATTGCAAACACTGCAAAGTCTGTTTTTTATCGGTCGAAGTTCTTCATTCGGAAGAATTCTCCTCAGATTCTGACGGGCGCCGGTATTGCACTCGGCGTTACGTCCACGGTTATGGCCTGCAAGGCAACCCTTAAGGTTACCGAGGTAATGGAGGGTCATGAAACCACGAAGCAGAATATCGAAGATGCTGTCGGCGGCCAGCTGGAAGATGGCAGCACCTATACCCGTGAACTGGCGGATACGGATCAGAAGATCCTTGTCCGTATGACGGCGTGGAAGGTCATCAAGCTCTATGCTCCGGCCGTTGGTGTTGGTGCTCTCGGCATCACTTCGATCCTCTATGGTCATAAGATCCTCTCCAAGCGTAATGCATCTCTGGCGGCTGCCTATCAGCTCCTCGATAAGGGATTCAAGGAATATCGTCAGAATGTCCGCGATCGCTATGGCGATGAGGTCGACAAAGAACTTCGCTATGGCCTCGTGAAAGAGAAGGTCGAAGAGGAGACCGTTGACCCTGAAACCGGTAAGAAGAAGAAAACCAAGAAAGAGGTTACCGTTCTTCCCGATGGTCGTGTTCCCTCGGTCTATGCTCGTATTTTCGATGAGCTTAATGACAATTGGGAAAAGGATGCCGAGCTGAATCTCTTCTTCATCAACGGCCAGCTCAACTATTGGAATCATATTCTCCAAACAAGAGGATACGTATTCCTGAACGAGGTCTATAAGGCTCTCGGATTCGATCCGACGAAGGCTGGCCAGCATGTGGGTTGGTACTATGATGCCAAGAACCCCAAGGCTGACAATTATATCGACTTCGGCATCTATGATGTAAGACGTCCCTTCTCTTCTGAGTTCGTCAATGGTCTGGAGCGTAGCGTACTTCTCGACTTCAATGTTCAGGGTCCTATCGATTCTCTGATCGGCGAAGAAATCTAACATAAGGAGGCCCCGTTATGGGACACATTAGAAAAAGTCTGCGTGAATGGTTCTTATCTGGTTTGGTTGGATTGGCGTTAGGACTCGTTGTCGGTTCTAGCGCCACCACCATGCAAGAGCTGGTTACCTATGAGGCACCGACACCAAAGCCGGTTCAAATGCAGACCGAAGAAGTGGTAATGCCCGAAGCCCCTCTCTCAGCGGCTGATTTATATTTGGAAGCACCTAGATTCGTTGGGCTCGAGAACTACAGCGAGTACGAGATCGAGATGTTGACACGAGTCACGTATGCCGAGGCAGGAAACCAATCGGAATACGGTCAACGTTTGGTCGTCGATACGATACTAAATCGAGTGGACAGCGAACGCTTTGCTGGGGATGATATTTTGTCGATTATTACCGCAAAGAATCAATTTGACTGTGTCACCACAGGAGCAATCTATTGCTATCCTGAATGGGACTCAGTTCGTTGGTTGGTGATTGAAGAATTATGTGATCGGACGAATTCGGACGTTATTGCATTTCGAACTAATCGGTACCATAGCTGGGCAACGCCAGCCTTTAAAGAAGGCGACCACTATTTCTCGATTTGAGGAAGGAATGATATTTTTGAAGGCAAGACTGAAGAAACTCTGGAAAGGGGTTAAAGAGACCGTGGATAAAGCTGTTAAAACGATTCTGACATCAGAGAACAAGCGAATTGCCGGTAAGGTGGTTTCTTGTTGCATGATCGGAGTTGGAGTTGCCGGTGTTATGTTATATTTCACCAGTAACTCTTTTTAAGGAGGTAAACGATGAAAAACGTTATTTGGTTCGTTCTCGGCGCCGTCGTTGGTGCCGCAGGCGGATATTACTACGCCTATCGTAAGGCGGAAGCTCGTGCTGACGAAGAAATCGACGAGATGCGCGAGTATTATCGCGATAAGATCAATGCAATGGCTGACAAGGAGGAGCAGTCTGACTGCAATCCGGAAAAGGAATCCTCTCCTCTGGAGCATGTCGTAGAGCAGCGTAAGTCTGTCGAAGAGGAGATCACCGAGGCTTACGAGAAGCGCCGTGTCAATTATGGCAAATACTTCACTCCGCTCAATGCTCCTCCTCAGGAACGAGGCGAGATCGAGCAGGATCCCTACAAGGATAAGGAAATGAATGCTTATGGCGGGATCTACCTTATCGCTCCGGAGGAATTCGGTCGAGAAGACGGATATTCGGAAGTCAGTCTGACTTGGTATGAGGGCGATAAGGTCCTTGCCGACGAAGAGGACGATCCTGTCGACAATATCTCCGAGGCCATCGGCGAGGTCTTCATGGGTCACTTCGGTGATTTCCAGGAGGGCGTCTGTCACGTACGTAACGAGAATACGATGACGGACTACGAGATCACGCTGGATGAGCGTTCCTATGATGCGATCTATCCGGAGCGTCATATTCACGAGCTGGAGGTTGACGAGTAAATGACCAGAGCTGATGCACTGCACGAGCGTTACTTCCAGTGGATGTGCGGTCTCGTGATGGGTGATCAGCAATATTCAAGGAATCTATCGTATGAGAAACTCATGCGCCATTTAGATGCTCGAGCATTCACATGGATCATCCCAATGGATGAGTACAGAGCACGACATGGTGTAGATTTGCGGTATGATTTTGGTTATGAAAATCACTATCCGGATCGTACAATAGAGCATTTGCTTGATATTCGAGAGTGTTCTATTCTGGAAATGATGGTAGCCCTCGCCAGAACATGTGAGGAGCGAATTATGGAAGATGACACGGTCGGTAATCGAACCGGTCAATGGTTTTGGAATATGATTGTCTCTCTTGGGCTTGGTTCAATGAGCGATAGCCGATACAATGAGAGGGAAGTCGATCGTATTCTTGATATTTTCCTGAATCGCACTTACGATGCTAACGGACGAGGAGGACTATTCACAATTGAAGATTGTCCCTACGATCTTCGAGCTGTGGACATCTGGTATCAGATGATGTGGTACCTGAATACGATTTTGTAAAGGAGACATCAACATGGATGAAAAAAAGATGGCCGAAGAATTCGCCAAGATTTGGAAGGCCGTAGGCGAGAACAGCGGTGCGATTATCGAGACCAATAAGGATTTCAAAAAGTTGGCCGGTTGTCAGACGTCACTCATTCGTCACTACAATCATCATATCGATCTTTTCAATGAGAATGTCGACCTGATGAACCAGAATCTGCGCATGCTTCAAAAGTATGCAAAGCGTCAGAACATCGCTATTCTCGCTGGCATCGGCGGATTCCTGTATCTCTGTAAGAAGATCCAGAAACTGGAGGATGCTACGAAGAAGGAGTAAGGCATGGATTTCTTGATGGTCGCCACCAGATGTCCTAGAGGTGGAGGCATTGAGGTATATCCGAAATTCATTGTCTCGAAATCAAATGATTTGATGATTCGAGGCGGCGCGTTCTACGCGATTTGGGATGAAGAAAAGCGTCTGTGGTCGACTGACGAATACGATGCGGTCCGCTTAATTGACGCAGAACTTGACCAATTTGTCAAGGACAATTATCCCAATACGCCTGGAATCCGAGTTCTTCATCTATGGGATTCGGAAACGCGCATGATCGACCGGTTTCACACATTCTGTCAAAGGGATATGCGAGATTCGTTCCATATGCTCGATGAGAAATTGATATTTGCCAATACCGATGTCAAGAAGCGAGACTACGCATCGAAGAAACTCCCGTATCCCTTAGAAGATGGTGAATGTCCGAGTTATGACAAACTCATGTCTACTCTGTATGATCCAGAAGAGCGACATAAGCTCGAATGGGCAATCGGAGCAATTGTATCTGGTGACTCCAAGACAATCCAGAAATTCGAGGTGCTGTATGGTCCCGCAGGTAGCGGTAAATCAACCGTTATCAACATCATACAGCAACTATTTGAAGGGTATTATGCAGTATTTGATGCGAAAGCATTGGGTAGTGCAAATGCAGCCTTTGCCCTGGAATCGTTTAAAACCAATCCTTTGGTAGCCATTCAGCATGATGGCGATTTATCTCGAATTGAAGACAACACCCGACTGAATAGTGTCGTTTCTCACGAACTTATGACAGTGAATGAGAAATTTAAGTCTGCCTATTCGAGTAAATTCAAAGCATTCCTATTCATGGGAACCAATAAACCCGTAAAGATCACGGATGCGAAGTCGGGTCTCATTCGACGACTTATCGACGTGTCTCCGTCCGGTCGTAAGGTTCCCACAAGAGAATACAATCAGCTCGTCAAGCAGGTTGAATTCGAATTGGGTGCTATTGCCACACACTGTTTGAATGTCTATATGGAGTCTCCTGGATATTATGACGGATATGTACCGACCTCCATGCTTGATGAGAGTAATGACTTCTACAATTTTGTTGCGGATTCGTACTTTATATTCAAGAAAGAGCCTTCTACGTCCCTCAAACAAGCTTGGGAGATGTATAAGACCTATTGCGAGGAAGCAAAAATGCAATTCCTGCTTAATAAGCGTAACTTCAAATCCGAAATGAAGAACTACTTCGAAGAGTATTATGATCGAACCGCTCCGGAAGGGAAAGAACCGTTCACCTTCTATGGTTTTAAGATCGAGAAATTCGACTCCATCACTACCGTGGAGAAGCCGGAAAAGAAGAAGAAAAACGCTGAACCAGACGTATCGTGGTTGAAGTTCCGTGAGCAGCCGTCTATCTTTGACATGGAATGCAAGGATTGCTTGGCGCAGTATGCGAGCGACAATGAGACACCCATGAAAAAGTGGTCAGATGTTCGAGTAACATTGAAAGATGTTGATACACATCGTCTTCATTATGTGAGGGTACCCATCTATCACATCGTGATCGACTTTGATATTCCGGACCAAGATGGAAAGAAGTGCTTCGAAAAGAATTTGGAAGCCGCCAGTAAGTGGCCTCAGACTTATGCAGAACTCTCTAAGTCTGGAGCCGGAATTCACCTCCATTATATTTATACAGGAGATCCGGAGAAGCTAAGTGCGGTCTATGAGGACCATGTGGAAATTAAGGTATTTTCGGGCCTGAGTAGCTTGCGAAGAAAGTTGACAAAGTGCAACAACCTTCCGATTGCAAGCCTGAGTTCGGGCTTGCCGTTGAAAGGAGATGGTAAAGTGATCAACTTCGAAGGAGTGAAATCAGAGAAGGAACTGAGAACCAAGATCCGCAGAAACCTTAATAAGGAGTATCACGCGGCGACAAAGCCTTCTGTTGATTTCATCTACAAAATCCTGGAAGATGCCTACAATAGCGGACTTCATTATGATGTGACGGATATGCGAAACGCTGTCCTCGCATTTGCGGCCAACAGTACCAATCAGGCGAATTATTGCATCAAGCTTGTTAACAAGATGCGATTTAAGTCTGAAGAACCCTCCAAGCCGGGAGAAGATGGGGATCAGCCAATCGTATTCTACGATGTGGAAGTATTCCCGAATCTCTTTTTGGTGAACTGGAAGGTGCAAGGTGCTGGTAAGCAGGTTGTTCGCATGATCAACCCCAAGCCAAAAGAGATCGAGGAACTCATCAAGTTCAAGTTGGTTGGATTTAACTGCCGTCGTTACGATAACCATATTCTCTATGCTCGTATGATTGGATATTCGAATGAGCAGCTCTACACGCTCTCGCAGAGAATTATCAGCGGATCTCCGAATGCGATGTTTGGAGAAGCATATAATATCTCTTACACGGATGTCTACGATTACTGTGCGAAGAAACAGAGCCTGAAGAAGTGGGAAATCGAGCTGGGCATTCACCATCAGGAGCTTGGTCTTCCTTGGGACAAACCCGTTCCGGAAGAACTTTGGCCGAAGGTTGCGGAATACTGCGATAACGATGTTCTTGCAACAGAGGCAGTCTGGGATCACACGCAAGGCGACTTTGCCGCACGTAAGATTCTGGCACAGATTGCCAAGATGACTGTCAATGATACGACCAACCAGCTCACTACCAGAATTATATTCGGTACAAACAAGCATCCGCAGGACGCCTTCAATTATCGCGATATGGGTGATGTTTCGCAGGTCTATGATGAGTTTGCGGACGTACCCTTTGTGATGGAAAAGGAGTTCGATGACTTCACGGTCTTCGACAAGCAAGGTCGACCGATATTCCCTGGCTACAAATACAAAAACGGGAAATCGAGTTATCGTGATGTCGATGATGTCGGCGAGGGTGGCCGTGTCTCTGCAAAGCCCGGCATGTATGGGTTTATCGCACTGCTTGATATTGCATCCATGCATCCGAGCTCGGCAATTGCAGAAAAGATATTTGGCGAAGTCTATACACAAAGATTTAAGGATCTGAAAGACGCTCGCGTGGCGATTAAGCATGAGGATTGGGACACCGGTCGAGTCATTCTCGGCGGTGCTCTTGCGCCCTTTATTGATCAGTTGGTTGCGGGCACAGCCGACTTCACGAAGGATGATCTCACGCAAGCTCTGAAGATCGCGATCAACTCTGTGTATGGTCTCACAGCCGCGAACTTCGACAATCCGTTCCACGATCCTCGTAACAAGGATAACATCGTGGCGAAGCGCGGTGCCCTGTTCATGATCAATCTCGAGCATGAGGTAGAGAAGCGTGGCTATACGGTTGCTCATATCAAGACCGATTCGATTAAGATTCCGGATGCGGATCTGCATATTATCGAGTTCGTTCAGCGATACGGCAAGATGTATGATTATGACTTCGAGCATGAGGCAACATATGAGCGTATGTGTCTCGTCAACAATGCTGTTTATATTGCTCGCTATGCGACAGTGGAACAGTGTTGCGACCTTTATGGTGAGGATTACGTCATGAGCAAGAAAGATATTTGCAAGGACAATAAGAAGCACCCTGGCCAGTGGACTGCTACTGGTACTCAGTTTGCTGTTCCGTACGTCTTCAAAACCCTCTTCACACACGAGGAAATTGTATTTGAGGACATGTGCGAAACAAAGTCCGTGCAAACAGCACTCTATCTGGACTTCAATGAGAATCTGCCAGATGTGAGTCAGTATGAGTTGGTTCGATCCCTTCGATTCAAGGATCCGGAGAAGTTAACGAGATCGGAACAGCGTCTACTGGACGAATTCGCATCTCTTACGGACGAAATGCTTCGTGAGAAGATTGCGGAAGGACACAACTACCAGTTTGTTGGTCGTGTTGGTCAATTCACACCGATTAAGGATGGTGCTGGTGGTGCTATCCTACTTCGTGAGGATGCCAACAAGATGAAGAAGACTGGTGAACAAGAATTTGCATCGGCTACCGGTGCCGATGGCTATCGATGGATGGAATCCGAAATGGTCAAGGTGAATCACAAAGAGGCAGACATTGATCGAACCTACTATGATTATCTCGTGAGTAATGCTCGCTATGAGATCGCACAGTATGGTGATGTCGAATGGTTTGTTTCGGACGATCCTTATACACCGGAGCGTATTCATCCTTGGGAGACCGCTGAGGATGACGCCAAGATATTCGCCGTAAGGTGAGAAAGGAATGATATTTCCAATGAAAGAAAAGCTCAAGAAAATCTGGAGGAAGGTTAAGATGACTGCTAAAGAAGTCGTTGAAACAATTCGAGATGCGGTGACCAATCCGGATACGAGAATTGCAACCGGTATGTTCGTAACGTTCATTGGGCTTGGCCTTATGGCATCTGGCGCAATGTCTAAGCGACTTGCTACTGCGGCCTAAATCCCCGCGAAATAAACAACTCCTGTAATGGAGGTGATATGAATGAAATCAATTGTTCTATATGGATTGAAATCAGAGAAGGAAGCCTATCAGTGTACTCGTTACGAGATTCTCGGATGCGAGCGCATGAGCGTGACAGATTTGCTGTTCACCGCAGGAGACTTTGCTGACCATTATGGTGTCAACATGGTTTATGCTGTGAACGATCATCACGGTCTGCGTGATCATTATCGCGAATCGATTCGAGAGGGTCACACCGAGCAGGATTCCATAGACTTCAAGCTGTATCTTGAGCAAGCAGGCATTCGTGTCTATTGACCAAATAGAGAGATCTAGATATTCTAGGTCTCTCAACTTTTGAAATTTTGAAAGGAGATTCGTCATGGCTAACCGTGTCGAAAGAATTCTCGAGATCCCCGATGCGCACATCTTCTATCGTAATTTCGCTGGCATAGAGAAGAAGTACAATCCGGCCGGCAACCGAAACTTCTGCGTCGAAATTCCCGAAGACGCGATGGTTGACAACACTCCTCTTTACCAGGTTCTTCTGGAAGAGGGTTGGAATGTTCGTCTGATGCCTCCTCGTAATGAGGGCGATGCACCGATGCATTATATTCAGGTGAATGTCAGCTACAAGAACGTTCCTCCGAACATCTGGATGATCGCTGGTCGTCGTAAGACTCGTCTGGATGAGGGCAGCGTCGATTCTCTCGATTATGCCGAGATCAAGACCGTGGATCTGGTAATCAATCCCTATAACTGGGAGCCGGGTCGAGTTAAGGCCTATCTCAAGACAATGTACATCGAGATCGTGCAGGATGCATTCGCAGACAAATGGGCGGCCCTCGAAGGACCGGATATGTGAGGAGGTGCTGACGTGGTTTACTATGAAAACAAGTATACCAATCGTATCTTCGATGACAATGCCCTGAAATTTGCCAAGGAAGTCTATGGTGATCAAGTCGATCAGGACATTGAGTGCGGATATTTGCGCAAGCTCGATGCCGAGCCGGACTGCGTAACTCTGATTCGCAGAGCGTCCTTCTCTACGGCAGTTCGCCGTTATATGGAACTCAACAACGTCGGCTACAAGGAAGCCCAGGCTGGTGTCCGTAAGATCGTCGATACGATGAGCGGCACCAAGAAGAAGCACAAGCATGCTAAGAAGAATAAGGAGGAAAAGAAGAATGTCTGATCGTAAGTTCGTTCGTAATGCTCTCCGCCTGGAGGCTCGTCACAAGGGTGTCAAGGAAAGCGCCTATGTCCGTAAGAGCTGGAATGAGCTCCAGATCGAGAAGATCGGCGCCACGGCTCGTAAGATCCATCAGGCCATTGGGACGGCACCTCGCCGTCTTTGGAAGTCCCGTATTCAGAGCGTTGTCGGGGGCTAACCCCGCGAAATAAACAGCCTCTGTTATGGAAGGAGTTGATATTATGTTGAAATGGTGGATCAAATTCAAGAATGAATGGCTCGATTATATCATACTTGGTATACTCGGACTGGCACTTGTGTGTTGGTTTAACATGGATGCAATTATGCTCGCAACAGGACGTTGAGACCTAGTTTGGTCTCTTCGTTCTTCGCGATATTTACAACTCCTATAATGGAGGTGAATATATGAAATGGTTAACTGAGTTTTTAGACAGAGTGGCAGAATTCCTGATAACGGGACTGATCTGTACGATTCTGGCTGGAATGTGGGTTTACGTATTGTTGTATATGTAATCTCATGGAGGAGGGATCTGGATATTCTGGGTCTCTCCTTTTTATGCTCCCTTAGCTCAGCTGGTTAGAGCAGTCGGCTCATAACCGAATGGTCCCGGGTTCGAATCCCCGAGGGAGCACCATTCATATTTTTAAAAAGGAGGAAGCGCATATGGCTGAAAACAAGAAGGAGGTTTACTTCAACTACTTTTGTTGTAGTTGCAAGTATGCTCCGAGAAAGGAATCAAAGGATCCTTGTAATGATTGTCTGAACCAGCCCTGGAACACAGACAGTCACAAACCGGTCAATTATGAGGAGGCGAAGTAATGCAAAGCGATTATCTGTCTTATCCGCACCGTTGCCGTAACTGTGAGTACGCTGACGAGCTCAAAAACTACAAAGCCGGCATTACAACCTATAAGTGCGAGAAAACGGGACTCATTGTCGAAGGAAGTCGAATCCCGGAATGTTACGCCTGCACATTCTTTAAGGAGCGAGCAATATGAAAGCAAAAGAATATTACGATAAGTATCAAAGCGTCATCGTTGTTGGGCTGAAGGGCAAGAAAGTCGACAAGATTCAGGAACTGGTGGCAGAGCTTTATAACGAGACGATCCGGCTGATTGCGAATTCGAAATCGCATGCTGATTCGGCGGTTGTCGGCATTTGTAAGCAGCAGTGCCAGAAATTCGATCGCATTGCGGAACTATTTGAACGCGATTACGGACGTCGGATTCTGAAGAAAGGTGGTTTCAACACCACCCTTATGAAACGAATTCCTGAATTGGAGGGTCGGCTATGATCATCCGAGCGATTAAGATCAATGAGGATGGATTCTGCGAGAAGTGTCCGTATCAGTTCGAGAAAGCATCAGAGTCTTCGTGTATTCCTCCGAGTCGATCTACATGCATTTCATGTCGAATGAAGGAGAAGGATCCTCGACTCATCCTTTCGGAACTCGGAGTCGTTTCTCACTTGGGAGCCAAATATCTTGTGTGTTGTGATAATGCCGGTTATATCGACTACGAACTCCCCGAACATCTTCGAGTGATGATCATCGAAAAATGATTCGAGGAAATCTAACCGATTATCAGCTCGAGGCAATCGGGAAGATGTTCAACGGATGCATTCTCAATGGCGGTGTTGGTAGTGGTAAATCTCGAACGTCCATTGCCTACTATTATATTCGTAATGGCGGGCAATTGGAAAAGGAAAAAGATCCCGGGATGAAAAATCCGAAAGATCTTTACATTATCACGACTGCCAAAAAGCGAGATACCTGCGAATGGGAAGCAGAGTTTCCATATTTCTTAATGTCCACTGATCCGGAAGTGAGTCGATATAAGAATAAGATCGTCATCGATTCATGGAACAACATACATAAGTATGAAACCATAAGTGATTCTTTTTTTATATTCGACGAACAGCGATTGGTCGGAACTGGAGCTTGGACAAAGTCGTTTCAAAAGATCGTGAAACGGAATGAGTGGATATTGCTCACAGCAACAGCTGGTGATCAATGGACGGACTACGCTCAGGTGTTTATTGCCAATGGATATTTCAGAAACATTACGGAATTTCGGAATAATCATGTGGTCTATAATCACCATGTTGACTTTCCACAGATCGATCGCTATATCAACGAGGGTCGACTCATCCGACTTCGGAACCATTTGCTCATTCCAATGGATTTTGAACGCGAAACCGTACGTCATAACCAGGATATTCATGTCTCCTATGATGCGGTCGCGTACCATGATATTTGGAAAAACCGTTGGAATTATGAGAAAAATGAGCCGATGAAGTCTGCTTCGGAAGTCTGTTTTGCAGTGCGGAAGCTTGTAAACTCTGATGTATCCCGTCAAATTGCAGTATTGGAGCTCTTTGAGGATCATCCACGAATGATTATCTTCTACAGCTTCGATTACGAGCTTGATATTCTGAAAGGACTATTTGAAAATGTGGAGTCTTGTGATACCGCTGAATGGAACGGGCATAAGCACCAGCCCATACCAGAAAGTCGCTCCTGGGTCTACTTGGTACAATATACTGCTGGATGCGAAGGCTGGAATTGTATCAAGACGGACACAATTGTATTCTACTCTCAGACCTACTCATATAAAGTTCTCGAACAGGCCAGGGGTCGGATTGACCGACTCAACACACCTTTCCGGGACCTCTATTACTATCACCTTAAATCCAGAGCTGGAATTGATTTAGCAATTTCACAAGCTCTAGCGAAAAAGAAGACCTTTAACGAAGGTCAGTTCTTTGAAAGGAGAACAAAAAATGCTCTATAACTTCATTCAAATCCTAATTTTTATAGTGGCGCTATGCTGTCTTATGTCGGTTATTTTCCGCATGTCGACCAAAGATGATCCTGTATGTTTAATGTTCGATTTCACAGGATTTATTTTATCTATTATAACCTTCGTACTCACGATCGTCTGGGCAGGAGGTTGGGTTGGATGAATCAGCTTATTGTAAATATTATCGTCGCCATTCTCGGTATGGCAATCGGGTTTACTGTCTGCTCTAAGGTGGTTGCACGCGGCCTATTCCAGAAATTCTATTCCGGATTCCTGAATGTGACGATCGACCCCGAGGACGGGCAAGTTTATATGTCACTCGGACTGGACAAGCATCCAAAGGATATTTGCAAATCCAAGTTCGCTCTCTTCTGCATTAATCAAATTGATCCTTCCAAAGAGGACACGCAAAATAAACAAACTCCTTAATGGAGGTAACTCTAATATTTGAAAGGAGAGAAATTATGGAAGACAAACGTAATTTGCTGGAGGATCAGATCGAGGCACATCTGAAGAAGATGAAAACCTTGGAGCCAGGAAGCGCGGAGATGGGAAAGGCAACAAATGAGCTTGATACTTTGTACAAGCTTGCTCAGGAAGCGGATGCTGATAAGAGAAAGGCTCTTGCAGAAGATGAAGAGGTCGTTCGGAATGAACGCCGATTCGAATTCGAGCAGGAGAAGTTCGCATATCAGAAGAAGCAGGACCGAGTCAAGTCTGGCATTGAGATCGGCACATTGTTGCTCGGAACCGGAACGAGCATCTGGGCATTCGTAAAGGGCATGAAGTTCGAAATGGATGGCGTCTTCAAGACGACCACGGTTAAGAACGTGTTCAACAAAATTCTGAAGTTCAAGTAACCCAGTTACAACCAAAGGGGATAGACCAAACAAGGTCTATTCCTTTTCTGGTTGGATTGCGGTTGGATGTTTTAAAGGAGGTTTTTGAAAAAATGTTTGGATGGTGCTACGGCTTCTCTTTTAATGATATTCCGCCTATCACGAAACCGAATCTCATCACTGGCGAAGGACGTGCTCGTGTTCGCGGAATGGACAAAGTAGAAGCAAATCACAAGAAGCGTCTTCGCAAAAAGACAAAAATGGCTAAACTGTCAAAAAGGAGGAATAGGACATGATTGTAATCTTCCGTCCACATTGCGGGAACTGCGGATATGAATTTGAAGATATCCATGCTGGAGCAGACGAGGAACCGCCATTTGGTCCTGTATTTGAGCCTTATTGTTGCCCAAAATGCAAAGAACCAATTAAGGCTATCGTATATTTTACCAGTACTCGTGACAAAAAATCCTACGATTATAGGAAGAAATCTGCCGATAATTATGCAAAGGAGCTCGAAGAGAGGTATGAAACACGATAAAATCATCCTATTGGTCGGTCGTTCCGGCTCTGGTAAGTCCACGGTGGCGGATATTCTCAGTCGCCAGTACGGACGGTCCATACTTCCTTCCTACACAACGCGTCCAAAGCGCTTTGAACAGGAAGAAGGCCATATTTTCGTCAACAACATGTTCTACGAGAAGGTCTCTCGCTCAAGAGATATTGTGGCGTACACCTACTTCGATAAACATCACTACTGGGCAACAGCACAGCAGGTCAACGAAAATGATATCTATATCATTGATCCGGACGGCGTCGCATTCTTCCGCTCTCATTACTGGGGGCCGAAGCAAGTCGTTGTTATCTGGTTGGATTGTATTTGGCTTGTCGCATTATTGCGTATGGAAAAGCAGGGACGTTCTCGAGATGAGATTGATCGACGAATTGCGAACGACAATACCGTGTTCTATGATCCGGCGATCGTTGGCCCGAATGTGATCCTTCATACCGACAATCACTCTCCGGAAGAGATTGCTGCTCAAATCGAGGAGGTTCTCGAGACATGATCAAACTGGACATTCATGAGTATTGCAATGATTGTGATGGATTTGAGCCGGTCTTTACCCCGGGTGACAAACTCTATCACGACTGCAATACGGAACCAGTTCGGACGGACGGAATTGTTCGTTGCCGCTACCACAAACGTTGTGCTTCCATCGAGAAGTACCTAACCAAGAAATTGCCATGTCAGTCTTAACATTTATTCCTTGTGTGACACCATTTATAGAGTGTCGCAATTGCGATAATTTTGCACCCATTGTTCGTATGTGCATGGTTGACAGTGGATTGGATTGCTCGCATCCCTGTCGATCTCGCTATATGTTCATGGAGTGTCGAAACAAACAGCAATGTCGAACAGCTATGGAGGAAGAAAACCATGAAGATAACTAGAAATGAGCTTGAGATTATTCTGAGAAAGCATAAACTATGGCTCATTGATAATTCGGATGGCCAGAGAGCCGATCTTAGGGATGCAGACCTTCTAGGAGCGGATCTTAGGTGGGCAGATCTTAGGTGGGCAGATCTCCAAGGAGCGGATCTTCGGATGGCAAACCTTTGGGGCGCGGATCTTCGGATGGCGGATCTTCGGATGGCAAACCTTTTGGGGGCAAGGCTTAATGAGGCAGACTTTTTTGGAGCGAATCTTCAGAGAGCAGATCTTCGAGGAATGGATCTTCGGGAAGCCAAAAATGTCAATTACCCGATCGTATGTCCCGAGAAGGGTTCTTTCACAGGCTTTAAGAAAGCAAATGATTATATTGTTGAGCTGATAATTCCAGATGATGCGCTTCGATCTTCTGCGACAGCACGAATGTGCCGTTGTTCGAAAGCAAAAGTAATATCTATAACAGAACTCGATGGATCTTCTTGTGATGTAACAAGCATTCCATCTGACTGGGATGGAAATTTCATCTACACGATCGGACAAACAGTTGAAGTTAAGGACTTTGATACCGATCGATGGCGCGAATATACGCCGGGAATCCATTTCTTTATTACAAGACAGGAAGCAGTAGACTATTGAAATGGCTACATTTGTCTTTGAAGACGGACAGAATCGCACCCCGGAAAGAAATTTATGATTTGTAAAGGAGAACAAAAATGATGGATAACGCTACTTTTAGAGTAAATATGAAAAATGCAGTAAATGCTGCAGATGTTAAGTGCAACATGCCGACTCAGGAACCCGGTATCCACGACCTTCTCGCTCGTCTGAGTGATCTTGCGAAAGAGAATCGAAGCCTCAGCTATCAGATTCGAGATAATCTCTTTGGTCTGAGTCCGATGAATGGGAATTCTTGCGAGAAGACAATCGGTTGCGCAAAGGACTCTATTGAGGATAGTATCGAGCGATTTACCGAAGCAAATGACACTCTTCGCTATGTCGTTGATCATCTGTAAAGGAGAAAGAAAAATGATCTTTTGGTTAGTTGTATTATCAATCGTCGTTTTCCTTGGGCTGGCTGTTTATATGGAAAAACGTTTCTGTGATTACTCTGGACTGTTTGTCGTGATCGCTTTGATAAGTTTCATTGTGTCCATTATAATGTTGATTGTCATCATTGTCAACAACACCAACGTCGACGCATATGTTGCAGAGAATCAGATGCGATATGAGATGCTGGTGTATCAGTATGAACATGATATTTACAACAATGACAATGACCTTGGTAAGCGTGATCTGATGGAAGATATTCAAGAGTGGAATGAAGATCTTGCATATCGTCGTAAGGCACAGGATGATTTCTGGGTCGGTATCTTCTACCCAAATGTTCATGACCAATTTGAATTCATCGAATTGAAGTAAAGGAGGAGGAACGTTAAATGACTGGGCCCGAACGAGACAAACTCATTGAGGGCAATTTAAATCTTGTTTGGTACACGATGCGAACCTATTATCCCAATCGATTCACTCCGGATAACGAACAAGACTTCTTCCAAATTGGATGTCTCGGCCTCATACAAGCAGCTTCTACTTACGATGAGCATCCTGATTTGGCATTCAGTACTTATGCGGTCAATACGATCCGGAGCCATATCAACCATCAATTCCTCTATCTCAATCGCAAGCAGCGAAACGGAATGGCCGTCGTCCCAATTGACGATCCGCAACATACTGGTACAGACAATGTGACCTATCTTCAAATGATTCCCGATAATCATTACCGGCCTGATCAAGAATGGTATGATGACCTATCAGAATTCGCCAAAACATTAACTCCTCTCCAGCAGAAAACATTCACCAAGATGATGGAAGGGAAAGGTAATGTTCAGATTGCGAAAGAAGAGGGATGCAATATTTCATGTATCACGGCACGAATTGATCGAATTCGTCTTCTTTTCTCCCGCTACTATGATATTCCTGAATATTATCAGGGGAAGAAGGAATTTAGGCCTCGAGGACGGCCAAGAAAGGATAAGAAACATGGGACTCACTAATCTCGATACGGCTCTCTTGGATATGATCCCAAGTGACTGCAAACTCTGTATCGAACGAAGCTTCGGGTATATCTATTTGACTCTTCGTAAAGGGGATCGAACGCAAGCGGTTCGGATTCGTTCTGATGAGAGACCGACAGATGAAAACTTAAAAGCTGCCATTGCATTTATGGTGGAGGAAATGAAAAAGGAGGAATAACAATGCTGTGGCTAATCATTACGATTATCATAATGTCCGCCTGTTTGTACATTCTCGGCTATTGTGCGGCAAAGATCGATTCTTTGAATCAATTTAAAAAGGCCATGGACAAAATCCATGCTGATGCTTTAAATCGAGACCTGTCGGATGAGTATCAGCGTGGTCATGCACAGGGGCTCATTCATGCACTTAAGATAATTCAGGAAATCAACATGTTTTGAGGAGGAATAACCATGTGCAAAAACTGTGTTCACGAAACCGTATGCCGATACAAGACGGAGTTCGAGAATCTGAAAAATGATATCGCCGAGGCCACTCCAATCTGGGCTCCGCATCGCTATACCATCACGATCGAGTGCAAGAATTTCCGTAGAGGGACTATCGTGCAGAGGCCGGGTGATTACAATCAGCTTGTCGGGGGTAACGGATTAAGGAATTCTATAGAAAAGGAGGAACATTAATGTCTATTCGTATTGATTATCTTACCAATGGTAAGAAAGCGCTATATTGCGTGAGAAATGCTGGTGTTACGCCGAGCACATATGAAACTTATGAGAAACTCGATGATATTCCTGAGTCTATTCGTCATTATGTTCCGAAGGGTGGGCCCGATAAGGTAACCCCAGATATCGCTCAGTTCCTCGGGTTTGGACCGGATCTATTTCCGGAATACGAGAACAAATGCATGTATAATGGGCTTCGTCCAATGGCCTGTATCGGCCCTGGTTGCCAGAAAAATGGAGATGGTAATCCCATGCATTGCCCTTATTGGATTGAAGATAAGGAGGATTGAGATGGACGTTATATTAATCATGCTCGGGATTATTGTTGGTGTGGGTCTCTTAACCATGCTCGGTTGCTTCCTCTACTATTATGAGGAGGACAAGAAGCTTGATCGTATGGCGGCCAGCAATCTCAAATACGTCAAAAACCTTCGAGCACAGCAATGGTGTAATGATGCCATCAGTCGAGCATTAGATGATGCTTTATTTTGGAACAATCTCGGTGGGATTTATCTAGATGCTAATTTGCTCTATGATTGTCGAAAGTGTCTAAGTATGGCCGAGGATATTTTGGAGGGTATCACCGGTCGGTCAGATAGGACACCCTTTTATATTCCAAGAGGATCTACACCCAATTGAATTGGGGATAGATATTTAAGATCGCTAAAACCGAGGTTGTATCTAATGTCCTTTCAAAGGTAGTTAGATATCTAAGGCCGGTTAAAACGACAACAGATGTTTGAAAGGAGTAACTATGGAAACTAGAATTGAAAATTGGAATGGGTACGATATCCGTTTCGTAAACCTGGATGGAGACTGGTATGCAGTTCTCAAGGATATTTGTGATGCTTTAAAGCTCAAAACATTCGATGTGTCTCGTCGTATTCCCGAATCTTGCATGGAGCGAGTTTCTATTGACGTATCTGTTATGGGTTCAACGAGCAATAGATATTCTCGCGATCCGGTTAAGCACATCACCAAGGACATGATCGGCCGGGATATTGGTCGAAAGCCGGGTGATAACATCACTCGTAGCATGCTTGTCATCAACGAATCTGGTATCTACGAAGCGCTCTTCGCTTCTCGCAAGCTGGAGGCTCGTAAATTCAGACAGTGGACTGCCGGGGTTCTGGGGAAGCTTCGGAAGACCATTGGCCTGGAGGGTTATGAAGTGCTGAGGATGACTGATCCGGACGTGCAATCCCAGATCGATTATATTCTCGATTCTCTTTACTATGATGAAGAGACCGGGAAGGTTATGCGATCGGTCACGGTTGCTGGCGGTGATGTTGAACAGGAGGAATTTCTGTGACAAGGAAAGAATGGATCGAAAAGAATCTTCCGGCATACATCGATGATCGTGCTGACGGTGGCGTGATTGGTTGCCCTAATTGGTATCATGAGCTCACAAGAATGGATTCTAGTATACTTCTCAATTGGCCATGCAAAGGATGCCATGAGATGACTCCGTCCGAGATGTGCGAATTATGCTGGAACATGGAATTGAATGTTAAGGAAGAAAGGAAAAAAACTATGACACGTAAAGAATGGATGCTGGAGAATCATCCGGATGTAGTGTTTGCTAAGGCTAGGGGAGGCGTTGTCGGTTGCCCGGGCAGTTATCAGGATCTTGTGGATATTGATCCGTCTACTGCTGGGCTTCGATCGCCTAGATGTGGTATGTACCCTGAGTGCACTGCTTGCTGGAATGCCCCGATCTCCCAGAAGACGAACGATGAAGTCCCGGTTCCGGTCATTGGCGGACGATTTTGGACATTTGTTCACCAGAAAGTTTCTTCTTATACCGATCTCCTGGTGGTCGGAAATTTTGTCATCGTCGCATTGATGAAGGCCAATGCTGAAATCCGAGTGGTCGCAAAGGATGAGACTTTGGATCTGGAGTGCATCTTCTTCTATGATCCGGAAAAGAAGTGCATTCGAAAGCTCCCGAGCGATGGGACTCTCGAAAAGGAGTATCCCGAAATCGATTTCAGGATTTACTGGGATGAGGAATCCATGAACAAAGCAAGACGCGGAATCATCACCGACCGCGAATACGAAAACCAGTATATTCTGTTGAAGAAAGGAGAATAATCATGACTCGTCGAGAATTTGTAATCAAGAATTATGGTGAGAATGTTGTGGACGATGGCGTCTTCGGCGGAATCCAGGGCTGTCCTGCTCACTATAAGAAGCTTGTCGATGCCGATAAGTCCATTACTTCAGGGACTGCCTATGGCGCCTGCATCATGAAGCCCGGTCTGCTCACCAATGAAGTCTGCGCTAGATGCTGGGATCAGGAGATTCCGGAGACAAAGAAAACCAGTCCAAATGGATTCCGGGAAAAGGTGGAGAAAGCAGTGAAAGAAGCTGACCTTTCCATCAAAGAAGCCATCGATCGGGCCACTTGTGACTGCGATACCTGCGCTCATCAGGATGTTTGTCGATTCGAATGTCAGTTCCGCGGGATGACGAAAGAGATGTACCGGCACTGCATCGAGGAGACGGCTCGGTACAATATCCCGGACCTCGGAATTCAAATGCGGCCGCTTCATTGTAAGCGGTATGAGCCATCCCGAACGATCGAGGACCTAAATACTGCGGTATTCCATCTGAAGGCGCAGCACCTGACCGATGAGATGATTCGAAAGATCTTCGACGAAGAGCCTAAGGAGAGCAAGTAATGGATATTATGAGTCGTGTATTCCTCGTCAATGAGGTTAACTTATATCCTCCTTCCGAACGACGGAAACTCATTTACATCCACTCCAAACTGGTTACTTCTATAGAGGCCAGCTTTGCTCACCAGTGCAAAATATTTATCGCTGGCCTTGGCGGAGTGGAAGAAGGGTGTCGATTTGCCTGGGACTCAAGTGCCCATCAATATCGGATGGTCGACAAATGGAATCAGTTTAGCATGATCCCCGTATTCCAAAACTATGCAGAAGCTCGCAATTGGGCGGAAGCACGAATGAAGGAAGCCATTGCAGAGGGCTACATCGTGGCATTCCCGGAACGCAAGACAACCAAAAAACAGTCAAATCCACCAACGTGGAATCGAAAGGAGTAACGTTATGGACATGATGGAGTACCGGCATAAAGCGATGGCCTATTTAGGCCCGCTTCCAGCCTTCTCAACACTTGCTGGTGAAGAGGAGATCTATGGTGTAAGTTCAGAAGGCGCTCCGGTCAAAGTGTGCTCTAAGAGGCTTCTAGAGGCCGTTATGGGGCTTAACGGAGAGGCCGGAGAATGCCAGGAAATCGTCAAAAAGGCTATGTTCCACGGTCACGAACTCGACATCGAGGCTCTTTTGCTGGAGGCGGGAGACGTTCTCTGGTATCTGACTGAGCTCTGTAATGAACTCGGGATCAGTGTGGACACGATTGCGAAACTCAACCTGCAGAAACTGAAAAATCGGTATCCGGATGGTTTCACCCACGAAGCCAGCCGTGAAAGAAAGGAGTAAACGAATGATCACTCTATTATTGTTTATCGCTTTCGGTCTCATCATATTAGCCGAGGTTATGGATAACCATATGAAACTCGACTTCTTTGCTGTCATTCCAGGTGGTCTTGGCGTAGTGTTAGCCATTGTGTGTGGTATTTGGACACTCTGGAACATCATCGTTGTTGCTGATGGATTCGGCATTGAAGAGAAAATCGGAATCTACGAAGAGCAGAACGCGCAAATCGAGCAGTCCATTGATGCGGCGGTTAAGGCTTATTGTGAGCATGAGCAAATCACCTATGTACAGATGTCGGATGGTGCCGTTGCTTTAGTCGCGGCTGCTTATCCGGAACTTGCCAGTAGTGAGCTCGTCAAAACCCAAATGGAGGTCTGGACGTCCAATTCCAACGAACTGAAAGAACTTAAATCCAGGCTCGTTGATTTCCATCGTGCCCAGTATTTCTTATATTTCGGAGGTGAGTTAAGTTGAGATATTGGCAGATTGAAATCGCATTAGAAGGAAATCTGTATTACAATGCTGAAATGCCGATAACGAGCCCTAATCTAAAGGTGACGGATATTGTCGATCAGATCTGTGGTGTTCAATACCCCGTATTTCCAGACTCCGAAACGGACTACACCGTCCTTAATTCCAAGAAAATCATTCGTATGAGTATCAAAGAGGTAACCAAATGATCAAATACTTCTTAATAGGCAATCTGATCATCTCTATTTTGTGCTTTGCATACCATTTCGACCAATTCGCGAACTCCGATGAGACGACCGAGCCCATCTATTATGAGAAATTACTCCTTGAAATGGGCTATTTCTTCAATTGTCTTGTCATTTTGGTCGTTTCCCTTCTCTTTGGTTGGATTTAACAACCCACATTTTTGATATTTTGGAGGTTTTATCATGAAAGATTTCATCTGTTTGATCCTTTTTGGGCCCTTCTGGCTGATTTACAAGCTTTGTCGTTGGCTCGGGAGACATTGATATGAACAAATTCCAGAGAAAAGAGGCTCGAGACATTCATAGAATGATTGCGTATTATCCAATTCGATATCAAATGGATGCAAAATACAAAATCGTACGCCGAAATTTTCGAAAAGTTGCTCGAATTCTTGAAAAGCGGAACAAACAAGCTCATAAAGAGGCGATTCGCGGCATAGATTTGGCAAATGGACGCGACCAAACGGCTTATATTCGTCGCGATTTATTCAATACCGTCTGCATTGCCGAGCCAATCGAGGTGAAAAATGAGTAAATTTGGAGATAATTTGGCTCGGAGACGGGAAGAGAGAGGCATGACACAGCGTGAATTGGCCGAGGTTTCTGGCGTTCCGAAGGGGTCTATTGGCAACTATGAGGCCGGTCATTATCTTCCTCGCATTGGCAATATCTTGAAACTTGCAAAAGTTTTGGGAAAAGAAATTGTTGTAAAGGAGGATAGTCATGATTACTAGAGAACAACTTGGTTTAGTGTTTGCAAATAAGCGACTAAAGCTTAATTTAACCCAGGCGGCTGTAGCAAAACGAGTTCGTGTGAATGAGCGTACGCTTCGAAACTGGGAATCTGGTAAAGCTGTCCCGAATCTGTTCGACGGGCTTCGTTGTTGCAAAGTACTTAATATTAATCCGATGGATTTGATTAATCGTTATTAAGTACTGAGAAAAGAGGGGGACGCTGAGAAATCACGTCCTCTTCTTTTTTTGAAAAATACTGTTTTGATATTGGGAAGTTGTGAAATATAGACTGGATATAGACTGGATATAGACTGGATATAGACTGGATATAGACTGGTACGGACGGCAAGATAATTCCTATTTATTTTTAGGAAAAACTATGCCGAAAATTTAAGGAAAAACTATGCCTAATTTTAAAGGTGTTTTTTCACCTAAAAAGGGTCAAAAAGGGTCCAGCGAAAAAAGTGGTCAAATTTAAGGAATAGTTTACCCTTAAATTTTAGGCATAGTTTTTCCTTTTCTTTTGGTTGGATAAAAGGCAAAAAACCCAGTAATATCAAGGGTTTGCGGATTTTTGATACGGAATAATGTTGCTGGTGATTTTCATTTTTTACTTTCACAATCCTATTACGCGTAGAGAATAAAACATTATATAGTAATATATCTTGTGAAAAAATTTTTGTAATTTTTGGGGTATTATTTTGAGAAATTTTACACAAAAAACTTACACAAAATGAACCGGAAATGATATTCCGCGCGAAAAAAACATGGTATTTAATGGGGGAGAAGGGAAATGTGTCCGATTTAAGTAAGACACACCATTCAAACTCTTTAAGTTTTAAGAGAGGAGGAACTCACTTGGTAAAGGAAAGAGACTTTCAGGCAAAGTTAATCAAGGAAATTATGACTCGGTTTCCTGGAGCACTTGCTTTCAAGGTCGAAACCTACATACAAGGATTTCCCGATCTCTTAGTTCTTTATGGTAAGCATTGGGCAGCGCTCGAGTGTAAAAGAGGGGCACGCGCAGCGCACCGTCCGAATCAGGACTATTGGGTGACCTTTCTCAATAAGATGTCCTTTGCTGCCTTTATCTCACCGGAGAACAAAGAGGAGGTACTGCATGATCTTCAACGATCATTCAAAACTCATAGGCCAGCACGCATTCCTCGGAGCAAGCAAATACCATTGGCTCAACTACAACGATGAGAAGTTAGCGAATAGTTTCTTTAACTATCGCGCTTCTGAAGAAGGTACAAAGCTTCACGAGTTTGCAGCGCTGTGTATTAAGTTAAATCAAAAGTTGGCAAGATCAAAGAAGACTTTGAATCTCTATGTCAACGATGCTATCGGATTCCGCATGTCGCCGGAGCAAGTTCTGTACTATTCAGAATACTGCTTCGGGACCGCGGATACAATCTCATTTCGTGATGACTTTCTGAGAATTCACGATTTGAAAACAGGAGTTACTCCAACTCATATGGAACAGCTTATGATATATGCTGCTCTTTTCTGTTTGGAGTATGACGTGAGTCCATTTGATATTGGGATAGAACTTCGGATCTATCAGAATGACGATTGTCGAATTTGTAATCCCGATCCAAATGATATTCGCGACATTATGAATCTCATTGTGAGGTTTGATAAGCAACTTCGAAAACTCGATAAACAGGGAGGCTAACTATGGATATTTACGATCCCATCACTGGTGATCCTATTCTAGATGGTGACGCCTCCATCGAGGCTGAAATCCTAGCCCATTATGGCGTTAAGAGAAGGTCGGGTCGCTATAAATGGGGTTCTGGCGAGATTCCTTATCAGCACGAACCTTGGTTTAAGGGGACCGCTGATGCTATGCTGGCTCGTGGCGAGACACCTACCATTTTGGATGCTGAGAAAGCATTTCTGAAGCGTGTGAATGAGCTTCGAGCAAATGGATGGGATCCGTCTGGCGAGAATATTCGTAAAGAATTCAACATGAGTTCTACGGATTATCGTGCATTCTATCAACTCTCTCAGCATGAGCAACGTCGAGCAGAAGCAGAACGAGCGAAACAACTTCGTGCAGAAGGCAAGTCTCTTCAAGAGATCACGGATATTATGGGTTACAAGAATGACTCATCGATTCGTACTCTTTTGGACGAGAAGGTTGGTGCTCGTGCGAATCAGGCCATCAGTACGGCTGAAGTTCTGAAAGAAGAACTTAAGTCTAAGCCTTATTTGGATGTCGGTGCTGGCGTTGAACGAGAACTTGGAGTCTCTGCTGGTAAGCTCAATGAAGCACTTACCATGCTTGAGCTAGAAGGATATGAAGTATATGGCGTTGGCGTCCAGCAAGTTACAAATCCGGGTAAACAAACAACTCTTAAAGTTCTTTGCCAGCCCGGTACAACTCATGGTGATGCATATCGTCATATGGATGAGATTCAGCAAGTAAAGGACTACCATTCAGAAGATGGCGGATTCAATTACTTTAAGCGTGAGTATCCGGAAAGCATTGGCTCCGATCGTATCAAAATCAATTACGGCGATCAAGGTGGCGCATCAAAGGACGGTGTCATTGAAATTCGTCCTGGTGTCGAAGACTTAAATCTTGGGCAGTCTCATTACGCTCAGGTTCGTATTATGGTTGATGGAACTCACTATCTGAAAGGCATGGCTATGTATTCGGATAGCATTCCCGATGGCTATGACATTGTCTTTAATACCAATAAGAACTCCAGTAAAAGTAAGATGGAAGTTCTTAAGAAGATTCAGGATGATCCTGACAATCCTTTTGGTGCAGTCATTAAAGCAAATGGCCAGTCTCATTACATCGGAAAAGATGGTAAAGATCATCTTTCCGCAATTAATAAGCTGAAAGAAGAAGGAGATTGGCAAGACCAATCGATCAATTTGTCTTCTCAGTTTCTTTCTAAACAACCAATGTCTTTAATTAAGAGACAGCTTAATCTTACTTATGCTGATCTTGAGGATCAGTATCAAGAGATCATGGATTATACGAATCCTACGATCAAGAGAAAGCTCCTTCTCGATTTTGCAAACTCTTGTGACTCTGCCGCTGTACATCTGAAGGCAGCTGCTCTTCCGAGGCAGAAGAACCAAGTCCTCTTGCCTATTGACGAACTCAAAGACAACGAGATCTATGCTCCGAACTATAAGAATGGCGAACGTGTTGTGTTGATTCGCTATCCGCATGGCGGAACGTTCGAGATCCCTGAGCTGGTTGTTAACAATAAGAACCCCACTGCTAAGAAAGCACTGGGTAATGCCATTGATGCAGTAGGCATTAACTCTAAGGTTGCAGAGCGTTTGTCTGGTGCCGACTTCGATGGCGACACAGCAACAGTCATTCCTGTCAACGACAAGGTCAAAGTTAAGACGAGTCGTCCGCTAAAGGAATTAGAGGGATTCGACCCAAAAACTTCCTATTCAACGGAAGGCAAGACTGGTGTTAGGTTGATGAAAGAATCCGAAAAGCAAAATCAAATGGGTACTGTTTCTAACTTGATCACGGACATGACCCTTAAGAATGCTCCTCCCGAAGAGATTGCTATGGCTGTCAAGCACAGTATGGTGGTCATTGATGCTGTCAAGCATAAGCTAGACTACAAGCAATCCGAGAAAGACAACCATATAGAAGAGCTGAAGCAGAAGTGGCAAGTTCGGTATGATGAGAACGGTGAAGTTAAGACTGGCGGTGCTTCCACTCTCTTATCTCGTCGTAAGCAATCGGTTCGTGTGCCTGAACGTAAGGGTTCTGGTCGTATCAATCCTGAGACAGGTGAAGTTGAGTACAAGGAATCTGGTCGTACTTACTACGATAAGAAGACTGGAAAGATTGTTCCTGCTACAGTAAAAGTGTCTCAGACTCTTTATACTAAGGATGTGAGCTCCCTATCCTCTGGTACCCCCCAGGAGAACGCGTATGCGGACTATGCCAACAAAGTGAAGGCCCTAGCCAATCGAGCTCGACTTTCGTACCTGTCTACAGAAAAGCTTGAACGTTCTCCTGAAGCAGCTAAAAAGTATGTTGATGAAGTACAGAGTCTTAACGATAAGATCGATAAGGCTGCACGCAATGCTCCTAAAGAGAGGCAAGCTCAGATCAACGCCAATGCTGTTGTGAAGGCAAAGGTTGACGCTAACCCTGACCTCTACAAGGAGAAGAAAGCATACAAGAAGCTCAAACAGAACTCAATTAACGATGCTCGAGCTGATGTCGGTGCAAGTGGTAAAGGAACTAGATTCACTATCACTGACAAAGAATGGGATGCCATCCAGGCAGGTGCTGTTAGCGACAGTAAACTCATGCAAATCCTTAGGTATACCGACCAAGATGCACTCAAGGCTCGTGCTATGCCTAAAACCACCACTCAATTGAGTGATGCGAAGATTCAGAAGATAAAATCTATGTCTGCGAGTGGATACACTAATGCTGAGATTGCCGATGCTATTGGTGTTTCCACATCAACGATTTACAATTACATCAAATGATGTGTTGAAATGAGGTGAATTTCGACTAAATGAGAGTTGTTGCTCTGTCTACTAAAGACAATCCTTTTAATCCAATTACTCAATTCGATGATTGGTATCGTTTTGACATGGACAAAGGTTATTCGTCTTGTTCTTATTTAGCTCGAATCACGAATTCTTCTGAATCTAATAACGAAGCTTCTAATGTTGACGATGTTGAGTCTGCGATCGACGAGATCATCAAGTATGACCCATTCGACCGTTACATTAAAGTTGTCGAAGAAGTTCAAGAAGATTCGAGTTCTGAGTCTACAACTGAACAAGAATAACTTTTGTTTGTTTTCATCAATTACTCCTGCTCACTAATCAGGAATAGAAAGTTTTTGGGTCGAATCCCTCTAATTCCTTTAGCGGACGACTCAGATCGGAAGAGCGTCGTGTAGGGAAAGAGTGTAGATCTCGGTGGTCGCCGTAT